>JDSG01000017.1_pt1 | contig 141740 bp, 206 predicted proteins | sample 199341 | NCBI WGS metagenome assembly JDSG01 (sample SAMN02584197, study PRJNA231836) | bioreactor metagenome | isolation source: continuous culture bioreactor short generation time transfer1 day 52 after... | place: Germany: Bremen | reverse complement strand
CCTTGGCAGTCTCAGAAAACTAATTGCAGGCGGGGGGGTATGGAACTGGAACTGAGCTATTCCGTGTGTTTCTTTAACCCCCCCTTTGTAAAAACCTAGAAATTTTTTTTCTCAAGAGCCTGTCTGTCGCCTTCAGCAAGCATACGGGAAGCTTCCTGATCATTAGCGACCGTGTGAATGGAGAGTGATAAATCTTTGAGTTTCTCGTTCAGAGTGTCTTCAAGTGAACGTGAGATGTTATCCATCTCTTTCTGGGCGTTTTCATAAAGGCTTATCCTGTAGGAAAAATAATCATAACCTGCAAGGATAATTGTCAGCAGAAGTATACCAATATACACTCCTATGGAGACAACTTGCTTAATACTTAATTTCATAATAAACCTCAAATCAAATTTTAACTTTACTTTGCTTTGTTATACTAATAAATTAACATTTAAGTGTTATTTTAGCACTATTATTTTACAAAAACATAACAAATATTATGGTTCAAAAATTTATACAACTTGTTGAAATAGTTAAAACTCTCAGAAGTCCTGAAGGCTGTCCTTGGGACAGAGAACAAAACCTATTCTCAATAAAGAATCACTTTCTGGAAGAGGCTTTCGAGCTGGTCGATGCTCTGGACAATGAGGATATACCGAACATACGTGAAGAACTCGGAGATGTTATATTTCACGTTGTGTTTCACGCTGTAATGGCAGAGGACGAAGGCAAATTCGACCTGTCAGCCGTTCTTGATGAAATCAACGAAAAACTAGTCCGCAGGCATCCGCATGTTTTTGGCGATATGGGTAAGATAAACACCGAAGAAGTGATTGTTAACTGGGAAAAAATCAAAGACGAAGAAAAAAAAGAAGAAACGTAACAAGTCTATTCTGGACGATATCCCAAACAGCTTTCCGTCCATACAAAGAAGCATTAAGATGCAGGAGCGTGTTCGCAAGGTCGGTTTCGACTGGGCCGACATGGAAGACTGCATGGGAAAAGTTAATGAAGAGATAGATGAATTCAAAGATGCAATCAAAACAGGGAATACGCCCGACATCGAACACGAACTGGGTGATGTTTTATTCGCTCTGATAAATATTTCCAGATTTTTAAAGATCAATCCCGACGAAGCTCTCAGAAAAGCTAATAGGAGATTTCAGAGCAGGTTTACATATATTGAGCAGCAGCTTCTCGAAAAAGGGCTCTCCTCGGAGGATGCAAGTCTGGAACAGATGGAAGAGCTGTGGCAGGAAGCAAAAAAAGATGGAATAACACTTGCAAATAACCTGATCGCATACTATATTCCATCATCATGCTTGGTATGATAATTATTATTATTTAATTTCGTAAGTCTTTCACATGGGTAAATTTTTATGATCAAAGAAGTCAACACGTTTCACTCGGGGGGGAGATACCTGTTCAGCTCTGATATAACAATAGATATGTCTGTTCTCAATGAGGCTGTCAATGTTTTGAGCCTGATGCCCCCCCTCTTCCCTGAAATCATAGCCGAATACAATAACGAGCTTATTGAAAAAGCTATCTTCAACGAGGCTTCTTTAGAAAATATCCCTGTAACCCTTCAGCAGGTGAAACAGATTATCCGGCACGACAGAAGTAACTTCTCTCAGGACTCCAACGCAGTAACCACTATAAATCTCTTTATTGCACACACTCTGATCAGAGAAAACCTAACCCGTAGTCTCGATTCAGAGCTGATATCAGCCTGCACAAAGAGCTTGTGACCGGACTCCCCCCCAATATACTCGACACAGAAGGGAACTACAGAAAAGGCGGTTCAAAAGCCGATGAAAAATGGATTACTGTTCCGTACGCCCCCCCTCCGGGTTCTCCGCTGGATATTAATTTCCTCATAAAGAACCTCATAGAGTGGCTGAACAACGAAGCCTCAGACCTTAACCCCCCCATCGTGACTGCATCCCTGTTACACATGCACATAAAAAAGATTCAGCCGTACAACAATGCAAACGGCTTCACTGCCAGACTGATTGAAGCTTGGTACTTGAAAAAGAATAATATTAAACTTCTGCCGTATCTTCTTCCTGCTATTTATAACGAAAACAGTGAAGAATACTATAAATGCATCTCTGAATTTTACTCCACGGGAAACCCTAACCCTATGCTGGAGTTTATCTCAGAAAAGCTTAAACCTGTCATCACAGGGATACGTGATAAAAACTACGGTATAATGGGTAATATCATCTCGTCACATTACCTTCAAAAGCTTCTCACAGAGAAAGCCCTGATAAAAAGACAGTTTGACTTTTTATCCCTCATTAAAGATGAAAAGCTTACCTTCACACAGGAAGACCTCCAGCTCAAGAAACCTTACACAAAGCTGTACGGAAGAGTCAGCAGAACTACTGTAGCGAGAGATATTAAGAAATTCGAAGACCTCGGATTAATCTTGAGCACAGAAGACGGGTACACCTTCAACCACAATATGATTAAGGTATAGTTTAGCTTTTATAGTCGATTACACCTTCATCCTTATTGAAAAAGAAGAAACCTTTTTTAGTGACATCCCTGACCACCACAAACTTCCCTGAGATTGCGGCACGAACCTCCGGCCAAGCCTCTTTATTAACTATTATACGCCCCCCCGAAATAGGCACAGTCAGTTTTGTCTGAAGCTGTTTGAGTTCGCTGTTGATCTCCAGCAAATCCTTTCTGAGCGTGTCCCTTTTCCCGATCAGGTTGCTTATCAGCTCACGCTTCTCTTCTGCCACGCCGTCGAACAGCAGGTCTCGGTTGCTCCCTAGATATGTGTCTATTCTCATTAGATTCTTAGAGATATTAAATCTTTTCCCTATCAGCTCTCTAAGTTTGATAACACCTTTTGCAGACGAGTATAATGCCAATTCCGTTTTAGGGAAACTCTCAGAACCGAATATTTTAGCTTCGATGAATTTCACAGCAAAGAGACTGCCGCCTATCACTGTCCCCCCCGGAGACCCCCCCTCCACTCTGACAGAATCTTCTGCATAGATTTCGGAATTAAAAATAGACTTTTTTTATGACAACACTGTCGCCGGACACAATCTTTGCTCTCTCCACAAACTTGGCATAAACAGAGCCCCCCCCTGTCTCCACCACAGCCTGTTTGTTTCCGCCGATTATCCCCCCCTGTTTCGCAACTACTGAGCCGCCGGCTATGACCTTCCCCCCCTGTATAGTATCGGCTATAACTTCATTCTTTGCCCTTACTTCAAACCCTGCTTTCACTATCCCTTTTATCATAACTGAACCGGGGGGGAAATCTATATTGCCCGTGGAGTAGTCCACGTCCTCTTTAACAAGATAAATTTCTGATACATCAAAATGTATCGTCCCATCCCGCTCTTTTTTTATATTCAACAAGACCGTCGATTTTACTTATCACCTTTCTGCCTTTTAGATAGGCATTAGATCCCAGAACAAGCTTCACCTCTTCACCGTCGGCACCGGGTATCTTATCTCCGTATACATTCATACCGTCGTGCCCTTTTGTGGGTGCGATAACCATAGCGACAGGTGTTTCAGCTTCTGCCAGAGTCAGCAGTTTCTGTTTATAAATACGATAATCAACCTGAGTCAGGTTTTCAGAAGACAAAATGACGTCCTCAGGTTTCTTTGTGCGGAGTATCAATTCCCCCCCATGCTGACCGAATACAGGTTTTTTACCCCCCCTTGCCACCTGATATCGTTTCTCCAGCTTGACTCTGTCATACAGATTTTTATTGATAGTCGTCACAAGCTCTTTGTCTATGCCGTAAACCACATCGGCTTCCGCAAGCAAATCCTCAATATCCACGGCAAGAGGGTGTTCGGGGGGGATAACGATCTCTGCACTGATTTTGTCCGAAGATATCTCTATGTGCGGCTTGACTCTTTTCAGACTGCTCTCTTCCATAGGCAGATCGAACTTATCTGTGTTTTCGCTCATTTAACATCTTCCATGATAATAAACGAAACAGCATACCGCTCAACCTGACTCACTCCGCTCACTGTAAGGCTTGCGATAGCTTCTATCTCTTCACCGTCCGAACCTGTCAGAGAGACCTTCACAGGCTCACCGCCCGATGCAAGCATCTTTTCGTAGTCTGCACTCTTTTTAAATATCATGGATATATCCGAACCTATGAAGTTTGACTCTCCGCCCAGCAATTCGAATGCGGAGTTATTCATATCTTCTATATGGTTCAGACTGTCGAATATGACACAGGGTCTTGGTGATCTTTCATATAATGATTTATAAAATGCTTCCCCCCCCTGCCACGCTCTCTCCTCGCTCTGCTTATGCTCTGTGATGTCATTGATAATCCCTAACACGCCTATAATCGTATTGTCTGAATCGAGAAGTACTTTTTTTGTGTATGATGTGATAAGAGCCGCCCATGGCAGAATATCTACCCTTATGCTCCACCATCTCGTGACTGTCTTCATTCATCAGAACCATATCACTATACGAAAATACCTGAGCCTCGGCCTGTGTAAATATATCAAATACCGTCTGCCCTATGATATCGTTCTTAGTTCTGTTATAAAGCTTTGCAAGAGCCTCGTTGCAGCCGACATAAACACCGTATATATCTTTGTAATATACGGGCACGGGAAGGATATCCAGAATGTTCTGAAAGAACGTGGTGTCAGCTGCAATACAGTTGAAGTTGCATCCGCTGCTCCCCCCCAGCACCTCCAGCAATAGTCCCGAAACACTCTCGTTTTCTCCGCCCTTTGAAACATAATCTATAGCTTTTTGAAGCTTATCTATCGTGGATTGTTTATCGTATACTTTTTTCATCTTTTACACCTTTTATGTAAATATACATTAAGGATATCTTATTTCACACTCTAAATCACACATCAATTTCACTTGTATTTTTATCTATTTTGAAATAACAATATCTAATGAAATTTAAATCTTTAGTCGTTCAGGGCTTCAAATCTTTTGTAGACAAAACAGTCATTGAATTCCCCCCCGGTGGTATTACATGTGTAGTCGGGCCTAACGGTTCAGGCAAGAGTAATATACTCGACGCTATCCGCTGGATATTCGGTGAACAGAGTGCAAAAGAGCTTCGTGGTGCAGATATGGATGATGTAATCTTCTCAGGATCACAGCATCGTAAGCCGACAGGTTTCGCCGAAGTATCGCTCACTCTCTCCGAACTCCCAGAATCACTTACAGCGAAATGGGGGGGCTCTTTCAGCGAGATTACCGTCTCCAGAAAACACTACCGCACGGGCGATAGAGAATACCGCATAAACAATAAGAAATGCAGACTTAAAGATATTAAAGAGATTTTCTACGATTCAGGTATAGGTGCACGCAGCATCTCTATCATTGAGCAGGGGGGAAGGTCGAAAAGATAATCCAGTCCTCACCCGAGGATCTGCGTGCTTTTTTTGAAGAGACGGCAGGGGGGGTCATGCGTTTTAAAGAGCGTAAAAAAAGAGGCAGAACGCAGACTCTACCAGACAAAAGACAACCTTAGCCGCGTCACCGACATCATAGCCGAAATAAGAAGCCAGATGGAAACCTTATCTGTCCAGACGGAGAGGGTTATCAGATATCGTGAACTGGCAGACAAACAGTCCAAACTGTCTAAAGCAATCATTTTTCATAAATATACAAAGTCTTTCAGCGACCTGAAAGAAGTAAGAGAGACTGTAAATAAACTTAAAATCGACCTCTCTGGGTATACAGACAAGTTTGCTAAGCTGACAAACCAAGAGACAGAGATAGCAGGCAGACTTACATCAACCAGAAGAGAATTCAACACTAGAAACGAGGCGATACTCACAGCCGAAACAGAATCAGGTAAAGCTGAGGCAGATGTCAGACTGCTCGAAAACGAAATACTGGCGGCTGAAAAGAGTAAAGACTCACTCCACGGCGATATAGAATTCCTGCAAAAGAAACTGAGCGAACTCACCGACAGACGTGTAAACGTGCTGGAGAGCAAAACGGAGATGTCCGATAAACTCACTCAGATAGAAGACAAAATAGAAGAGTTTAATGAAAAGATATCAGACTACGAAAGTATGCGTGAAGACATAAAAGAAGAGATGTTCGCCGTTGATGATCAGTATCTTGAGTTGGCTCAGAGAGCATCAGACACACGCAACGCAATCTTTCAGAATGAAACCCTGCTCACCAGATCAGAAAAGGATAAAGAGCGGCTCATCCTCGAAAAAGAAGAATCGATCAAAGACAGCAACTTCGCTAAAAACAATATAGAAGAACAAACCAAAGATGTCGAAAGGCTTGAACGTGAACTCGAAACCATAGCTGACACTCTCGAACACTACACGGACGAGTATGATGAGCTGAGGGATGAGATATCCATCCTTGAAACTCAGCTGAGTGAAAAACGGCTTGAAGTGAAAAGCATCTCAAGCAGAATGGATATGCTCCGACAGGCTCTCGAAGCAGAATCGGCAAGTGACGACATTAAAATGGTTCTTGAAAAACTCGACGGTAAACTGCTCCTGCCGAGCCTTTCAAAAGAGCTTACACGTGAACTCGGGGGGGACATTATTATTGTTCCTAGATCAACTGCCGACAGGGTAAAAGAGATACTGTCAGAGGTTAAGCAGTCGGTCAGATTCGTCTTTGATGATGATGTCGATAACCTTCTGGATTTTGCTAAGCAGAATATAGACGCATCAGGTGAGATTGTCAGAAACGGCTTTATCCACAGAAAACCGGGTGCAGACGATAAAAGAGAGACGGTCCTAAGACTGCAAAAGCAGATCGACGGTTACGAAGATGATCTGAAAACCGCTCAGGAATCAAGCCGTGAGCTGGAAGAAAAGCTGCCTGAGCTTGTGGAAAAACTGGAATTCCTTTCAGAAAAGAAGGACGAACTTCTGGATCAGAAACAGTCGGCCACACTCGATCTGAAGGATAAAGAACGCAGTCTCGAAGACCTGATCAGCAAACACGAAAGACTCTCAAAGAGGTCGTCCATCATCGACAGCGAAATACAGAATATCGACAGCGAGATAGAAAGAGCTATAGAAAAGATTGACTACCTCAAAGAACAGAATAAAGAGCTCTCTGTACAGATAGCCGATAAAGAAGAAGAGAAAGAGGCGATGCAGAGTAAGCTCGAAGATATAGACAATATGTATGAAGATGTCCGTGATGAGCTCTCTTCATACAGGGTCGAGCTTCGTGGAGTGCAGGAGAACGTCAACGCAATCACACGTGAACTCCAGTTTATCGACAAAGACTTAGACGAATCATCCACAAAACTGACAGCGGCGAAAAACAGATTGTCTCAATTGGTCACATCCGACATAGTCACACTCAAGGACAACCTTGATAAGAGAAAATCCGACCTGCAGGATATCATTAAAAAACGCCACTCACTCAACGACGAAAAACAAAAGCTGGACTCTCTGATCACTCAGATGGAAAAGGAGATCGAAGAGCTGGGGGGGCACGACATCGACAAGATGAACCTTCATATCAAAGGCATAGAGGATGATGTCTTTGACGCTGAGAAGAAGATGGAACGCTATCAGATAGAAGTAGATGTTCAGTCCGAAGCATTTTTTGAAAAGTTCAATATCGAGATTCAGGATTTCGAAATGGATTTATCTGATTTTCAGCCGAACAAAGCAAAAAAATGAACTAAGCATAATCGAAAGGGATATAGATGCTCTCGGACCGCTTAATATGGCGGCAGAGACTGAATACAAAGAGATCATGGAACGTAATGAGTTCCTGACGGAACAAAAAGACGACCTTGAGGAAGCAGTCAGCTCGATATATGAACTCATCCGTGAAATGGATGAAAACACCTCCGCACTCTTCCTTGAAACCTTCGAGGGTGTTAAAAAGAACTTCTCCCGAGTTTTCGGAATGCTTTTCGGTAACGGAAACTGTGACCTCAAACTTACAGACCCTAACGATATACTCAGCAGCGGTGTCGAAATCTTTGTTCAGCCGCCGGGGGGGAAGAAACTGCAAAACATGAATCTGCTGTCCGGTGGAGAAAAAGCTATGAGTGCCTGTACTCTGCTTTTCGCACTATTCCTTTACCGCCCGACACCTTTCTGTTTCCTCGATGAGATAGACGCTCCTCTCGACGACAACAACATCGACAGATTCACTAGAATAGTGAAAACCCTGTCTGCCGACACTCAGTTTGTCATCATCAGCCATAACCAGAAAACCATGGCAGAGGCGGACTCACTGTACGGTATAACCATGCAGGAGCCCGGTGTATCACGTATCCTCTCCGTCACTATGTAAGCCGAGCACTGGCGGGCTTAGTTTTTATATAACCACATAAAGCAAGCTGTCGTAAACTTACGCAACAGGTATCCCGAAACGTTTTGCAACCTCACTCTTATCAATGTCGAAACCGAGTTCTATGGCATCTTTTATGATGTCCCATCCTGCTTCAGCCTTGGTATCCAGCACAAAAGCAGGTATAGCCGCATCGCCGAAATTCAAATCCACTATCCATCTGACAAGGGTCTGCGTGAGAGTATCCGCTATGGATTTCGCTATCTTTGCACTCTTAACCTCCAGAGTCTCAAGGTGCTGCTTAGCCAGCGAATACGATCCGTTTGACGATGTATCACTAGTGAGTATCTCACCCGTAATCGCCTTTGACATCTCCGTATTGCATATCTGAATCAGCTCGGAAAAATCTTTGGAAGTCCCTTTGGTCTCAAGCACCTGCACACTATCCACATTTGCAAGAGCCACAGCCGCATCCGACTGAATATTATAAAGATTATCTGCCAATTCTTTAGCTCTGGCTCTGCTGTCTGCATCGTCTATAGAATCAAACAGGGCAAGGACGGTCGGTACGCCGTATTTCTCCGCAACTGTCAGCCAATACCTGAAACCTGCCTTTTTAAACATCCAAGGCCAATAGCATTTTGAAAGGACAGGTGTTCCGTAAGGATTTTCGTTCTTTGGGCTGTTCCTGTGGACAATGAACTTATACTCTTCATCCAGAGGTATGCTCTTCATTCCGTCTTTTATCGCCAGCCTGCCGTCACCCGTAAAGCTGAACCTATCCGACCTGCGGCCTAGTCCCCCCCTTTCAGGCAGCCAGACCCCCCCATCTTTCTCCTTCCAGATGATCTCCACCACACTGAAGCCGTATTCGACAGCCATCATCATATCCTGCATGAGCTGTTTTATACCTATACCATTTAGGCAGTCCTTTACAAAAGATGCGACACCTGCGGAGTGGTCGTCCAAGTCAACCTGACGTACATCCCACTGCATCCCGTAAACTCTGTCTTTCAGCTGTTCGAGTTTCGCATAAATATGTGCGTCCTGAAGCATCTCGTCAAAGATGCTCATATTTGCCCCCCTGTTTTGCCGAACAGAACATCAGGATTGCTTAATGTGTCACTGCTTTTTACATCCAGATTTCTTGTTAAAACGCTTGTCAGTCTCTCCATTTATAACTCCTTAATATTGTTTAAATATCTTTCCTGATTGCCTACCTGCCCTGCAAAAGATGCCGAAGGGGGGGTCTGGCGTTTTTCTGTGGAACTGAGAGCCTGAGTCATGGCATCCACCATATCGTCATGCTTGCCTGCAGGAAATAGAGCCGCCTCTTCTATGAGCTCATCCGCGAATTCACTCCTTTTCAGATATACATTACCAGCCTCCAGCATAGGTGTGACTGCGAGAGCTCTGGATACCTTGCTCCCTCTCGGGTTAACGGGTATAAGCCCCCCCTGCACTTCGCTCTTTAGTGCGGAGATAACCGCAGGACCGTTTGCCTTATCTTCTATGTATTTGGCTCTTGCCTGAGGGTATTTTACGCTCATCTCTCTGAGTGCCTTGACGGCGGTCATAAAGTCCATCCGCCCACGCACCTGATCCACAAGGTATCTCTCAGCTCCTTTCACCCCCCCCACACCTGTCCGACAACATAATCAGAGGCCGCACCGCCTGAAAAGGTCATGTCCCATGACTGCACCATATAATCAAAAGACGGTGCAGTGTCATACAGCCTGAACCACCCCCCCTTCCTGAAAACCGAACCATCGTCAGGAGCAGGTCTCTGCTGATAGAGGGCATTCCATACCCTCGTCCCCCCCACTGCACACTTTATACGTGACAGTGCTTCTGTACCGTATTTGTCCTGCCATAGAGGCTCGCCCGTCTGTCTGAATTTCTCATTCTGTTCGGCGATGGCAGGGAAGCTGACAACCTCCCATTTTTCCGAACCGGAGGAGAGTAGCCTGCCTGCAAGGTCGTCCTCGTGCCATCTGGTGAGGATAACGACGATCCTCCCCCCCTTTTTTTCGATACGGGTATATAGGGTCGACTGATACCAGTCCCACACCTTGTCACGATAATTCTTGGAATCGGCATCCTCCTGATTCTTAAAAGGGTCATCCACAATGAGCAGATCACCCCCCCCATCCCTGTGATAGAACCGCCCACGCCTGCTGCGACATATCCGCCGCCTCTTGTTGTCTCCCACCTGTCGGCGGCCTTTGATTTACCGCTCAGACCTACACCGTCGAATACCAGAGAAAACTTAGGATCGGCGACCAGATCACGCACCTTCCGTCCGAAATTTTCAGCGAGGCGTGCACTGTATGATGTGGCTATCACCCTGTTTTCCGGATGCCGCCCCCCCAGAAACCATGCAGGGAAACGGACAGACGCAAGCTCACTCTTCCCGTGTCTCGGCGGCATTAAAACCATAAGGCGGTCTATTTCGCCTGATTCCAGTGCCATAAGCCTCTCAGCGAGTATCCTATGATGCCAGCTCGCTTTATAATTGCGGTATGTCATCACAGTAAAGGGGGGGATAAGCCCTCTTCTGGCGAGTTTCAGTGCATAAAGTTTTTTTTAGTTCGCTACTGTTCAGATTCATAAAGAACTGCGTTGATATCCTCTTCGCTCAGGTTTTCCAGCTCAGCCTGAAGCTCTGCAAGCCCCCCGGTCTGGCTGCCTGCTCTTCCTTAAGCATCTCGTCGGGTGACTTGCCTATGCAGATATCTTTATAGTTTTTCACCGTTTTGGAATGTACCTCCACGTCTCTGATACATTCACACTCGAGCAGAAGATCGTCTGCACGTTTCAGCCCTTCCATGGTGCTATTGCATATAGCCTCCAGCATCTGCACCCTGTGGTTTTTTTAATCTGCGGAGAGTTCTGTCGGATTCAGGACGTTTCCAGCCCTCCTCCTTTGCTCTTCTTTTCAGTGTGTCGATCCGCAACCCTTGTGAGACAGCAAGCTCGCCTAAATCATAGATGCCTTCCTCATAGTCTTTTCGCATAAGAAGCCAGATTTCTCTGGAAATTCTGCCCATCAGCAACTCCGTTTTTTAAAAGGGATTTTACGAAAATATGGAGTTTAATATGTTTAATTACGATAGGTTTAGAAAAACTGACCAATGAAAATTAATACTCTGTTTTCAAAAGACCGCTTGTAGGATATAATGAAATACGATAACAATTCCGGAGTAGGCGTATGATCAGAAAGGTAATCACAGACGTATATGAAGATGTACACTTCAGCGACAAATACGATCACGAACAGATAGGACTGCTGGTGCGTGAGCTCGATGTCAGGCACTCACACTTTATCAATCTGCCGATAGTCTCAGATGTTCGCGATTTTCTCAACGGAGAGCTTCTCATATCATCTATCTATTCAACATCCGCCATAGGCAAACCTGACATAGAGGAAGAGGATGTTCGCAATTTTCTGGCAGGGAAAGAGCATAACCTCGACACTACCAAAAGCAGAATTGTGAATAATATCCGCCGTACTTTTGAGTTTGTTTCCAAACACAGCAATACTTTCGAGATGACACCGGAGAATATCCGCAGACTGCATGTGATGTACACAATGGACACCTCGGAAGGGCTTCCCGGTGTTTTCCGCACGAAGGACAGGGCAGAGGTCAATAATGATTATAAACCGCCCAGAGGCTCGCTGGATGAACTGACTAAGGAGTTCTGCGATTGGTATTCATCAAGAGATATGAAACAGCACCACCCTGCGGTGAGAGCTTTCCTCGCACACTATCATATAGGGATGCTTCAGCCTTTTTCTAACGGGAACGGTCGTGTGGCACGTGCCGTAGAGGCTATGGTATTCACACAGGCAAAGATGCCGTACCTCCCGCATGTGTTATCTCAATACTATAAACGCAACCGCAAGGATTATATAAAAGCATTCATTAAAAATGAAAAGACAGGCGGCTTTGACATGACTCCGTTTCTGAGCTTCTGTCTCGACGGGGGGGCATCACGAGCCTATAAACTAATAACAGATATGGCGGTGACAGGACTCAGAGCCATCAGCGTCAGGGAACATATACGCAGACTACGCCAGCAGAAGCGAATTACCGAAAGACAGAAAGACCTGCTGGAGATCATTTACAGATACGACAAACCGTTCAACCTTAACGAGCTTCTGACTAACCCAGTGTTTGCAGGGCTTTACAGAAATGTCACGGAGAATACCGCACGTAACGACATGAAGCGCCTCAAAGAGCTTAACCTTATAGTAGCTGAAGGTGCTGACTACATTTTTAACAGATTTGTGCTGGGCTAACGGAATGTTTCTCTGTTTTGATATCGGCGGAACTAATATCAAATCCTGTCTCACGGGTATAGACGGCAAATGTCTGGACAATACCTCTGTGCGGACTCCTGAGACCTATGAGGAGATATTGCAGGTTATTAAAACCATTGCCGCAACAACAGGAGATTTTGACGCCTGTGCCGTGGCAGTACCCGGAACTTGTTCGCCTGATTCCGGCGAGATACTCTTCTGCCCTAACCTCACATGCCTCAACAACCGCAACATAAGGGACGATCTTGAAGACCTGCTGCATCGACCTGTATTTATTGAAAACGATGCAAATCTGGCGGCTCTCGGTGAATACTACTATATCGAAAAAGATAACATCAACAATATGATATTCCTGACCATAGGGACAGGGCTTGGCGGCGGAGCTATACTTAACGGTGAGCTGCTCTCCTCGGACATCTCCCTCTTTGAAGCTGGTCATATAAACATCGACCTGACGGCAGACAATGCGGATGCGGCAAGAGAGGCTGCCTTGAGACCTACACAAGTATAGGCGGTATAATCAAAACATACGAATCTCTGTCCAACGGTAAAAAGGTCGAAAACGTCAATACTATCTATAATGCAATGAAATCGGGTGACAAGATAGCAACACTTACATTCGAGGTTTTCGGCGGAACTTTAGGCATAGGGATGGCGAGCCTGGCTAATATTCTAGTGCCGAAAAAGATAAAGATAGGCGGCGGAATATCCGAGCTTTCCGATGCTTTCCTCCCGCATACGATCAAAATATTCTCCCGTAATATTTATCCTGCATACAAAAGCAGAGTCCAGATAGAGGCTTCCGGTCTGAAAAATTCGGCAGGGCTCTACGGATGCAGTGCCCTCTGTAAAACCAAACTGGGTCTATAATCTTCTCACAAAAGCCCTTTACACCTCTTTATGAACGCTATATATTCGCATACGAGGGACGCAGTGAACAATAAACTTATTATCGGTATAACACCTTCAAAAAGTCTGAACTGGATGTATCGCAAGCTGGACGAAAACCCCCCCATATACTCCTGCCGTGGCAGAGGTTGACGGTGAGTTTTATCAATTAAACAGCTTCGACAAATATTCAAAGGAATACTATTCAACCCAAGCGGAAACACTTGCCGATGCTCTGAACAAGTCGGTATCCATCTTTGGCGTATCCACTCTGAACACCATCGAGCTGGCAAATTTAACCGTGATATGCGACAGGCTGGGAATAAATAAAGCCAAGATCGAGGCATACGAGCACCATGGCATAAAGGGCGATAAAAACTTTGAAACCCTTAAGAGCATTACATATTTCTGCCCGGTACTGCAAAGATACCTGTCCATTAAAACCATACCCCCCCTCAAAACTATAGCCGTCTTTGATAAGCTGGAGACGGACTTCAGGCGGTTTGTCAAAAACACCGTGGCTGACAAAGAAATCTCCGTGCAGGAGTTTCGTAAAATGGTTAACCTGCTATTTGATATGCAGGCGGCAGCCAGTCCTGAAGATATGGGTCCCGACCTCATGAAAAGACTTGCCGAAAAGAAGGATATGACCAGAATCAGCTTCATGAAGCAGATACAAAACCTGACTAAAGGTCTATCAGTCAACGCCGTATCAGAGAATAACTTTGAAACAACCGAGCTTACTTTCAGCTTCAAGGCTTCTGATATTGACGAATTCTGCAAAAAAAGCCGACAGCCTAAAGAATGACACGGAAATGATAAAAAAAATATACAGGTTTATGGATGAGCAGGATATTTCTTGACAGAGACGCCGCTGAAAGCTGGGCGGCGAAAAATGCCATAAAAAAAACTGCTCTGATGTCGACTTCATAGACTCTGACACAAAGATACCCGACAACAAAAACAACATTCATATTACCTCAGGTCCTAACAGTTTTGTCCACAGATGCCCTGCAACCAAGACATACAGATGCTGTGATTATTATGTGGCTGACGTTATGGAGGGATGCCCGTTCGACTGTACATACTGTATCCTCCAGTCATACCTGAACCATGAATACATAAAGGTTTACTCGGACTTCGAAGGGGGGGTCAGAAACGACATACTTGCTCTGCCTAAAGACAGGCTTTACAGGCTTGGAACGGGGGGGGAGCTTTCCGACAGTCTCGCTCTCGACCACATCTTTAACTTTAGCGGCTATATTGCCGAAACTGTTAATGAAGCCGAAAATATCCTTTTCGAGTTCAAGACTAAATCAGCCAATATCAAAAACCTTTTAAACCTGAATCCGAAAAACATGATGGTTTCGTGGAGTCTTAACCCGTCCGATGTCATAGAGAAAGAGGAGCACGGCACAGCCAAGCTTGAAAACAGACTGAGAGCCGCCACAATGTGTGCTCAGCACGGGTATAAAATCGGTTTTCACTTTGATCCACTCATACATTATGCAGATTTTGAAAAGGGTTATGCCGACGTGATAGAAAAGATGGTATCATCAGTCCCTGAAACATCTGTGGAATATATCAGCGTATCAACTTTCCGTTTTATCCCCCCCGAACTGCTCAACATAGTAAGAGGCAAATTTGACAGGTCACTTTTGCTCCAGAGTGACTATGTGAAGACGCTGGACGGCAAGATGAGATACTTTAAGCCTATGCGGGTGCAAATGCTCGATTTCTTCGTAAAAGAGGTCAGAAAACACTGGAAGGATGTTTTTATATACTTCTGCATGGAACACGAATCCGTGTGGAAAAAGATAATGGGTTTTGACCCGAAAGAGCGTGAGGATTTCGAAAAATTCTTCCCTTGCCAGATCAAACATAACTCTAAAAGCGAGATTTAAAGATTTTCTTTGTATTAATCGTTGAATCTGCTTATAATGAGCCCGCTTCTCAGGAGGAATAATGGGTTTTTTCAGTATATTTAAAAAGAAGAATAGTGACAACGAACAAAACATAGAAGAGCAGATTGAACTGTCTGATGAGGTTGAACAACAGGCTGAGGAACAGACAGAAGAACCGACGCAGGAACAGGCAACTATCCAAGAGCCTGAAGAGGACGAACACGCAAAGGCTGTGAAGCAGGACTATGCCGACAAGCCTGCAGTTAAGCTTGGTTTTTTCAAAAGGCTGAGAAAGGGGGGGCTTTCGAAAACATCAGGCAAACTCGTCGGCGGAATGGAGAGCATTTTCACAGGCAAAAAGACCATAGACGAAGACCTGCTGGAAGAGCTGGAAGAGCTGTTTATAACCTCCGACATAGGCGTGAACACCACAATGAAAATCATTGATAAGGTGCGTGACGAGCTCTCAAGAAAAGCTCTGAAAAATCCTGACGAGCTAAAGGCCTCACTTAAAAAACAAATCTTTGAAATCTTAAATATACCTAACCACCTGAACACGACTGAGGACAAGCCGTACGTTATTATGGTACTCGGCGTTAACGGTGCAGGGAAGACAACCAGTATTGCAAAAATGGCAAAGATGTTCAAAGAACAAGGGCTCTCCACCTGTCTGGCTGCAGGTGACACATTCAGAGCCGCCGCCATTGACCAGCTCTGCGTATGGGCTGACAGGGTCGGCGTTCCGATAGTAAAACAGTCGGAAGGGAGCGACAGTGCCGCAGTGATCTTCGACGCTATACAATCCTGTAAATCGAAAGGGATGGATGTCTTAATCGCTGATACGGCAGGCAGACTCCAGAATAAAGTCAATCTGATGAAAGAGCTTGAGAAGATAGTCAGAGTTGCCAAGAAAGAACTCCCGGATGCTCCGCACGAGGTGCTTCTGGTTCTCGATGCCACAAGTGGACAGAATGCACTCAGTCAGGCACAGAAGTTCAACGAGGATATAGGAATCACAGGGCTTGTTCTCACAAAACTGGACGGAACTGCCAAGGGGGGGGTGCCGTGATTGGAATAGTGGATGAGCTGAATATACCTGTTAAGTTTATCGGATTCGGTGAAGGGATCGACGATCTCAAACCTTTTAACGCCGGAGACTTTGTTGATGCCCTGTTTGATACCAATGAAGAGAAGGACGGTCAGGCATAAATGCGGTTTGTTATATGCCTGCTGCTGCTCACGGCTTTATCACCCATAGATGCCTTCGCACAAGAGGATATACGCGGCATATTCTTTGATAATAAGTCTCCGCACCTTCTTGGCGTACGTCTTATTAACCGCCGCAAAAGGGTTGAATATCACCATATATTCGAACCAAACTCCAGAGCACATATTGATACTAAATTCAGCAATTTTACTCTCAGTGCCCAGCTTATAACCTCCAGCTTCCCTATCGACTGCTGTGAGTGGAAGATAATAGACAGCGGCGAAACCCTAATCGTTGAATATTTAGAAGACAAAAACCGCTGTTACTGCAAAATAAAATAATCAGTCAATATTCATACAGCTCCGTTCCTGCAAAAATTCTTCCAGACTCTTTTTGGGTACTCTCCATCTGCCTGTCCCTTCTGAGCTTGTATTCCACGCTATGAGTTTCGCACTCTTTATCCATCTGCGTACTGTTATGTGACTAACCTGTAAAACCTTTGCAACCTGATATATTGTCAGATTGCTTCCGGGCAAGCCTTCCACCTCTTTTGTGATACTGTCTTCGTTCCATACTTTACACGGTGCAGCCATTTTCACCCTCCTTGCAACAGAAATAATATGTACTTAAATACACAATATGTATGTTTATTTCAACACATATTTTCTGTTTGTTTTTAACAGAATATATCTGTATATATTACATATGACTGTAGGACAAAGATTAAAAGAACTACGTAAAGAGCTGAAAATAAGCCAAAAAGAACTTGGTTCGCTCCTTAATGTAGCACAGCAAGTGATAAGCTATTACGAAAAGAGCGGCAACATTGACGCATCTAAATTATTAATAATTTCTAATAAGTATGGCATTGATATCAGGTTTTTCTTCGAAGATAAACCTCTGGAGAGTTACAGAGGGAGTGTCTTGATTACTAATTCTATTGATTCGCCTATTATCCCCCCGTGGGATGGGATGATATACTGGACGACATAGCAGAGCTTGATTATGATAAGATACAAATCATAGAAAAAGTATTAAAAACACTGATTAAAGAGCTGTCGAAATAATCTAATCGATATTCGCATGGGGGGGGCAATCAGGCTGATGGCAAGTAGCAGTGAAAGCTGCCCATTCATCCTTAGATTCTCAAAATCTATGTATAAGCCAAATCCGAAAGTGGGCAGAGGGGGGGGAAAAACTCGGATAGCTATTGGAGAAAAACCAAACCCCCCCTATCATTTCGTTAATAATATAAGCAAGGGCTTCAGCTTTTATAAATCGTTTGAATACAACAAAGATTTACCCGTTTTCAATAAAATTATTCTCAAACAAGGGTCGCTTTCTAAATCTCTCAGATATCAGTTCCTGAAGAGCACTCAGCTAAAAACTCTCGGAAGCTCTCCCCCCTGAACAGCTCATTTTTAAGCTGGATGACGAAAAAGAGCTGAGCCGTATAGAAAACATCATGCAGTTCAGCAGAAACAAAGCATTTCATGCCTCTTTTTCTCACATAAGAGATATGGACTCTATTCTGCCGCAGGACAAATTCAGGTCTACACCATTCGATCTGCGGAATAACAATGGCGACACATTCTATATATGCCTTTTTCAAGCTCACGACAGCTATGACAGTGTTCAGAATTTTGTAAAATATCTGCTTAATATAAAAAAATTCCGAGCTGTGTTCGATATCGGATTATATCTTTTTAAAAATAGTCACAGGAAACATAAAAACTGTTTTCAACAGACTGCTCACACACAGTCTCATCAAGTCAGTATCCCCCCCTGAGCCCGAAATAATACTCCACGAGCAGTATGTGAGACACACAGACCTGCCGCTGGATTGTGTGATACCGAGGGATTATTCTGCGGACTACCCGAAAGCGGGCATAGTGGACTCAGGCATTTCAGAATCGTCATACCTGAAAGAGTGGGAGATAGGGACTGAAACCTTCATAGAACCTACGGATAAGAACCCGAGGCACGGAACATTTGTGTGCGGCAGGCTTTTGTCGGATAACGACAAATTCGGCAAGATAACCTACCTTAATATAGAGATTATCCCTGCGAATAAACCGCTTACCATAGATGTATTCCACAAAAACATGAAAGCACTTCTGAGAAAACACCATAAAACTATCAAGATTTACAACATCTCTCTCGGAACTAACTTATTGGTAACTGATCAGTTTTCCATCCCTGCATACATCCTTGACACGCTACAGAAGGAGTATGACGTTCTTTTCATCATCTCCGCAGGGAACAGCCAGTCCCAACAAACCACCGATGCCAGAATAACATCCCCCCCTGCCGAAAGCGTTCATTCAGTTACGGTCGGCTCGGTTAGTCATCTTGAAACCAATCTTCACCGACTGCACTCCCCCCCATCGCTTTTCACAAGGCATGGACCGGGTGCGGCATCATTTATCAACTGATCTGGCAAGTTACGGCGGAAGCCACGAAAAACAGTTCGGCAAACTTCGACCTATAGGGGGGGTCTTCTCCATCGGTATCAGAAACGAACTGGCGGAAGACTCAGGCACATCTCACGCAGCCCCCCCTCTTGTGACAGCGATAGCGGCAAAAATATATCACAGGTACAGCCATGCGTTCAAAAGCCCTGACATGACAAAAGCACTACTGATACACAACACCTGCCTGAGCAATGACACAAAGAATATAGATGAGTTTTCTGGTTATGGAGTAGTCCCCCCCACAAAGGATATCTCATACACAAACGCCACTTACCTTCACGAAGGGATTGCCGTCCACGGCAAGATAGTCGAACTGCCAGAAATACCTGTCCCTGAGGATATGTTTGATGACGGAATGATGAACGGTGTGATTCAGCTGACATTGGTCTATAAAACACCCGTAGATATCAACTATCCGCACTATTACTGCATGTGTAACCTCGAAGCATCACTGGGATATTACAAGAATGATAAATGGACGGCTGTACTGACACCAAAACATACATTAGGCATGCCGGATTCTTTTGATTCCGACTATAAAAGTAAGCAGGAGAGATTCAAATGGCAGCCGACAAAAGTGATAAAAAAAGCAGATCAGGAATAAAAAAAATCCCATCAATGCTATCACTAAGGATAATACCTGCTAAAAGGGATTTTTATAACGAAAATGAGGATATTCCATACTCAATTGTCATATCTTTTAGTAGAAATGACAAAAACCTCTATCAGTGTTTAAGAAAAAGGTTCAATGATTTTGATTATATACTAGAACCAGCCTCAAACTTGTGGAAAACCTGTGGATAAAAAAATACCGTAATTAGTGACATTATCATTTTTTTTGGAGGCTTTTACATTTTATCTTTATCTGACAAAGAGTTAATCATAAGCCCTATTATTACTGGCTTTGCCGTGTCAAGCTTTTTCTTTTCAACATAATTCTTGAAAACATGTTAATAAAAATCCGCTAAACCCTATACATTCATACTTTTTACAAAAATGATCATTTTTGACCAGCAAAAAAAGTCCAAAAATAGTAGTTTATTTTTTTTACCAGACTCTGACTTTCTCCATCTTTTCGTATGTCTTAATATCAAATCTGAAATCCTCTTTCTGAACAAGGTCAGTGGACAGCCTTATCCCCCCCTCTTTCAGAATCTCCACCGCTTTCGGAAACTGATCTGTTTCAGCATAAGCTGCGGCGAGAACTTCCACGAATTCGAGGTCTTCATTCATCCCATAAAGCTCTTCAGCGAGCTTCACCGCTTTTTCCCCCCCGTCTCTGTATGTTGAGATGGGATTTGTGGCGTATACCCATGCCAGCATCCTCTTAGCGTCAAGATATCCCCCCCTGTCGAGAGAGACTGCCTTCTGCAAATCAGATATCGCCTGATGTGCATCCTTCTCTTTATAAAAAAACTTTTGCACGGAGGTAATACAGCTCGGGATTGTTTGTATCTGCGAGTATCGCTTTCTGGATATATCTTTTCGCTTCGGAATACTTCCCCCCCATTTTGAAATACAGCTCCCCCCCCATCCCCCCCACTAGAAAGGCGGTGTCTTCCCCCCCCTCTTCTTTTGGCCTTATTAAGGTCACTGACGGCGGACTTAAAATCACCCGATTCCACATGGGCTTTGGCTCTGTATACATAGGCAACAGGGAGAGAATTACCCTTCACCTGCACCACATATGAAAAATCTATTATCGCATCCCTATATATGTGCAGCCTCATATATGCACGCCCTCTTTTGAGGTGATATACGGGCTTGTCACTGTTTCTTATTGCTCTTGTATACGCATTCACCGCCTCGCCGAAATAGCCGTAATATGCGTGTATATCCCCCCCCAAGCCGTTGTAATAATGGTGGGAGTGGACATTCTTCTTTACACTTTCGTGGTATTGCCTGACAGCTTCTTCGTGGGTTACACTCTTCATAGCCGCTTCCGAACCTGAGACATAGACCTCGCCCTTGATCATTCCGCAGCCTGCTATAAACATCATTGCAATAACTAATAAAATAAATCTCTTCATCTGACATACCTCAATCGATTCATATATATAAGAAAGAATAACTCTTATTAGTTCCCATTGGAAGAGTAAAAAACTGCACGCAATTAACCTGTAGACATACTCAAGCTTAAACATATTTCACAGAAGATTTGTGTATTCTTACCAAGCAAAGAAGAAAGGCTTGGAGGAATAGATGAAACTCGAACTGGCAAAGGCTGGTAACCACAACGGCATCACCATAACAATCGATGATATCGCAGACATGGCAGAGACATTCTCTGGCGACATCCCCCCCGTAACCATAGGTCACGAGCTTGACGACACTATGCCTGCATACGGCTGGGTAAAATCACTCAACCTGTCCGAAGACGGAGCTACGCTCATAGGCGAAATCGAGCTTGGCGAAGAGCTTGAGAAGGCGATTTCCGACGGCAGGTACAAAAACTGGAGCATAGGTGCAGGCAGAGATACGGACGACAGGATGTATCTTCACCATGTAGCTTTCCTCGGTGCAGTACCGCCTATGATCAAAGACCTTCAGATAATCCACATGGGTGACAAGTCTGACATCATCACCTATGCAATCCCCCCCAGCGGCACATGCAGTTTTCTGCTGTCTGACACAGATCTGGTGGAATACACAAGCCTCCGCATCGAAAAGAAGAATCTGGCTGTCAAAAAAAACTTTCCGACGCTACATCGGGTAAGCTCCCGTTCGGCAAGAGGGAAGAGCTTCTGGAGTTTGCAGACGGACTCATGGCAGACAAAAATGGGGGGGCGGAGACTGTCGAGTTTCTCACGCAGTTGTTCTCATCAGTCAAAACACCCGTCAGAGAAGGATTATCAGAAAGATTGAAAACGAAAAGGGCGGAAATGCAGAATTCTATTTTCCGCAAAATATAGGAGGATTTAATGGCAACACTTAACGGAGTGGTTGGTCAGCAGACCATCACTGACAAATCGGTAATCGACGACAGGCATCCCGCAGTAGTACGCATGAAACAGTTTAAAGCGGATAACGGCATTATCCCCCCCGGCGGAGAGATCGTAGCACTCGATGCAAACGGCGACATAGTCTCTTACGACCCTGCATCTGGGACTTCGGAAGCTACACCTGTCGGCGTGTGTACGGCAGACGTCGACACGGCAAAAGATTCCATCGGCGGCATCATTGTCCATGGAACAGTGATCGGTAAAAGCCTGCTCACCAAAGGTGCTTCTGCATCTACAGGCGAGATATCCGCTCTCGAAACCAACACACTTATATGGTCATTTTAGGAGGATATAAATGATACAGCTCGATCTTAGCAATTTTTTTCACAACAGATTCATTAATCAAAGCTCTCACATCTATGCCTGAGCTCAAATCGCCTGTCATGGACTCGATATACACAGAGGATAAGAGAAGAAACCACCCTCTTCCCACCGTATCTGTGAGTGATCTCCAGCAGGCAGTTAAAAACATCGCAATCACAAAGAGGGGGGGCGGAGAGCCTATCCCTGTCTACGAGGATTCTTTTAATATCACGCATATTGAACCTCAGCCATTCAGACCGTCAGAGAGGCTTAACGGAGTTGATGTCAACAACCTTAAACTGCTTGACGACACAGGTGTCGAACTGCTCGTAAACAACAAAATCGACAGGCTCAGACGCATCGTCCGAGCATCCACGGAAGCCATGGCGGCACAATCTCTGAAAGGTTCTATAGCCTATCCTATGGCTATGGACGGAGGCTTTGCCACATATAGTGTCGATTTCGGCTCTACACTCTCTCACTCTGTTGATACCGCATGGACAGATTCGGGTATCACTCTCGATTCCATCCTCTCCGACCTCATCTCTATGGAGGCGGCTATTCAGGCAGAGACCCACTATGGTTCTGAGATCAAATTCTGGGCAGGGCAGGATGCTTTCATGGCTCTTGCCAAGGTTGTTCAGGATATCAGCAACAGTTCTATATCAGGTATCATCGACGCGAAGACTATCAATATCGCAGGTTTCAGCGTTCAGCTTATGAACAGCTCATACACAGACCTAGCCACAGGCTCACAGGTGAAGGTTGTGGACTCAGATAAGATCATGGCTTTCGCATCCGATGCACCATTCGAAATGGTTTATGCGGTTATAGATGATCTGGACAGTAATCTCACCGCTATGCCGTTTTTCGTTAAACACGTAAGAGACCCGAGATCATCCAGCATCGAAATCATCGCAGAGAGCAAACCGCTCCCTGTCCCTTTCACAAAGGGAATCTGCTGGACAACTGCCGTATAGGCATATACCACTCCCTCATTAAGTCGGGCACATGATCATGTGCCCCCCCAAATATATAGAGGTAACTAATGCTAATAGATATTTATGAAATACAGGACAGCTTTCAGGCTGAAGACTACGACGCTATATGCAGAGGGGGGGACGATTCGATAGCTGAAGAATCTCTGGAGTCCGCAAGGGCATATGTCGGTCTGGTGGCAGAGAAGTTCGGCATTGAATATGACGAAGACGATCCTGTCCTGAGGCTGGCTGTAAAAAAAATGGACACTCGCACAGATGTATATCTTCGCCGCCGAGTGGGAAACAGCGGAAAACTATAAAAATGAGTGCAATGAAATCCTTTCGCCGCTGGCTCCTGTCAAAGAGAGTGAGCAGGTATCGGGCAGAGCCTTTCCGAGATAACAACCGGAAGCACAAGCTGGAAGGGTTACTAGATGAAAACCGCCCAGCAGATATTGCAGCAGATAAAAACAGCCCTCCAGTCATGCGGAGTCTTTGACGCGGTTCTTGTCCCCCCCTCTGATGACAGGAGAGACAATCTCATAATGAGAGAGCCTGCGGCAGCAATCTATGTCCACAGCACAAAAACAATTGATGATAAAGGGGGGGTTAAGCTCACAGAATTCAGCTTTCAGATACTCATGAAATTCCTGTCGATAGGGCTGAACGACCCAACGGAAGATATTCAGATAGTTACAAATGCCTTAGCAGAGCTTGAACCCGTCTCCATTACACAGCCGTATGCAAAAAGAGAGAATAAACGCTCCTCTGCCTATGAGCTGAATGTCAGTTTCGTGGGGGGGTGCAGATCATGATAACCATAGCAGGTATAAACATGCCTGAATCATCCATCTGGCAGAACGAAATGGAATACGGACTGCCGATATCAATCACTGAAACCTGTGCCGACGGGAACATACTCGTATACTCAGGCGGTTACGACAGGCGGATAGATATATACACCCCCCCGAAAGCAGCAGGGGGGGAGCTCGCACGACAGACAGTGGAGGAGCTAAAAGCCATAGCAGAAGGCGGAGGTGTAATCCACATCATAATAAATGATCGTCAGATGCAGGCTGTCTTCAGAAACGAAGATAACCCAATTGACCTAAAACCTATAAATGCAAAGCAGACACAAAACTCTAACGACAGTTATTACGGAACGATAAGGCTACTGGAGGTATAAAATGAACCAGACAGATATCAAAATACTTAAATCCGAAAATATATCAGAGACGGATACGAATGGCGGGAGAGTCGATTTCTCAAGGGAAGTCGTATCAGGGATAAAGTTCAATCTCCTGCCGAGGGTCACATCGTCCGAAAGAGCCGATGGAGTGAGCAGATACCGAAAAGCTTTCATCTCTAACATGAATCAGACAGGGGGGGAAACGGCTTACGGTGCATCTGTAGCCATCAGCTCACCTGGAAACGGTGAAGACAGATTCTACCTAAAAAAAAGGTACGCACAGTGATACCAAAGCAGACTTATCTGAAGACGACTGGACAGGCTGCGGTCTGCTGGCATTCGATGTAACATCAGGCGATACATCCGTGCAGGTCACCTTTAAAAATAACGATTACACTATTGCAGAAGACGCTCTGCTCATTATCAAGGATGAGTTCGGCAATACCTACAATATCAGAACCTCTCAAACAGCTCCGTGCGTAGCATGGAACGGCAACATAGCAACTCTCCAGCTGGCAAGTCAGCTCCCTGATAACTTTACGGCACTGACGACAAGTATAGGCGTGATGATTGAAGCAGGCGACCTTACTCCATCCATCCTGTCGGCTGACATAAGCAGTGCGGAAGGCGGATTCGACGAGAACCTGATCACACTCTACAACGCAGGGGGGGCGGAAGAGGACACCTATTCAATCACTTTCGACAGCTCGTTCAGCTTTCACGCAGCAGGTGTCAACTCAGGCGAACTGGCTTCAGGCACAACGGGTTCAGACTATTCACCTGTTAACAGCAAGACGGGACAGCCGTATTTCACTATACCGACTTCATGCTGGTCAGGGCTGTTTGAAGCAGGCAATACAATCACACTCAGCACCTCTCCGGCTTCCGCAGGATTCTGGATTAAAGAGGTAGTCCCCCCCGCAGGCTGTGCTCACGAACCCAATAACAGCTTTAACCTCGACTGGCAGATCGACTGATAGACTCAAACAACAGGTGCAAACATGGCTGATAATTTAACTTTTTCTAATCTGGCGAAGTCGACACTGATGTCCGACATAAGTACAGGCGACACGCTTATTAATATAAATGATCATACAAATTTCCCCCCCGTGGGACTCTTCACTGCCGTCATATGGAGCGGCTTGAAAAGCTCCCCCCCTCTGGAGGATGCAGACAGCGAAATAGTACACCTGACACATACGGCAGATAACGGGTTCACGGCGGTCAGAGGGAAAGAGGCAACGTCAGCAAAAGACTGGAAAGCTAATAATAATATAGCACATGTTATAACCGCCGAAACTATGGGGGGGTTTATACACGATTCCGCTATGGTCAATGCGTCGTATTCCGTCATACCAGACAACACCTACGACATGAAAAGGGCTGATACCAACTCTGTTTTCACGTTCGGATCTGATGAAATGGATAAGACCGTCAATCTCCCTGAGGCGGCACTCGCCGACGGTCTGACTTATCACCTTTTATGTTACGGCGTAAAATCATCACAGTGCATACGTCTGTATCCGCAGGAGGGGGGGGACAGTTTCAGCAAAACCGATAATCAGTATATTAAGCTGGCTTTCGGAACTCGTGTAACCCTCACCAGCATCAATAATAAATGGGAAATCCTCGGGTACGATAACAACATACCGTTCAATATGAAGATAGTCGATTCTTCAAACCCATACGTTGCGTCGGGCGACGGGATAGTATATGCGGATGCCTCGGACGGAGATTTGGCGATTAACCTGCACGAACCGGACGGTATCACGGGCATTCCCGTCACTATCATCAGGTATGACGACTCGGAAAATAATGTCTATGTTCAGCCGTTTACAGGTCCGAACATGTATGTAAATCTGGCGTGTCAGTATCAGTCTATAACCTTCGTCACAGAATCCGACGGAACGAAAAGGATTATAAACAGCCACCTACCGACGGCTAAGAACGCACTTACAATAGACTCAAGTATCAACCTCCGAGGTTACGAAAGATATATCTTCGCCACCACAGGAGCGACACAGGTTGCCGTCAGGCTGACAAAAGCCAGTGTTATGGCAGGTCTCAGCATCTATTTCAAAAAAACTGGACAGCGACGTAGGCAATGTAATGATCATACCTAATAATGAATTAATCGACGGTGAATCTGCATATTACCTTAATCCGACTCAACAACAAGTAACACTGGTAAGCGACGGGACAAACTGGCACAAGGTGGGCTAGATGATCTCTATATGCTCAAACTCACCACTCGCTGCACCTTTCATAAATAAAACAAAACTCAGTGGTGAACTAAAAATATATGCACCATTTGTCTTTTTCGGAGGAATAGAAACCATGAGCAGTCTCTCTACAACAAATAGCTTGATAGTTTCGTCCGTCCTTTCATCTGACGGGGGGGTGATAACCATAGCTATACCTCACCTTGAATCGACACGCGACTCTGTTGCCTGCCTCTCCTCACTTTCGGGAATGAACGAGATAACCGAAACACATATAATCAGCACTGCAAGCGGGATAAACAGCTATACGAATATATACGGAGAGATATCAGACAAGGTGCAAAACAGCATAACCGTCCTGAATACTCTGGCGATTCTGCGGTCTCTGCCACAATTAATATACTCACTCCTTTCAGTGTATCAGCCCTAAACAGCTCACTAGTAATAGCCATACCCCCCCATTCCACTGCTAAGCTTGTCAAAGACTCACTTACCGTCATAGGAGACGGAATCGACATCACTTCTAAACTCAAAGACGGCAAGATATCTCTATTCGGCAACAACAGCCCGATGAGTCTGAATGCAGTTTTCGGCTCTTTATGCAATATCCCTGATAAAATCGTCTTTAAGATAAATGCTATAAGCTACTCTTTTATGACTATCAGTGCGGTCACATCCGATAAAGGGGGGTATCGATCGAAGCTCAGTCATCAGACAGTGTTATCAGAAGATGGGTGTCATACGACTACAAAAAAAGCTACGGATGCCGCTGCCGAGTTCGGCGATATCATATTCTCCGGAGACCAGTTCATCACTGCTGATATGAACGGCAGTTTCTCACCTTTCCGGTTTGCGGCAAAGTTGGCAGAATCCTCAGGAAACCACGCAAGGGAACTCCCCCCCTCAGGCGGAAGCCTGATATTCAATACGTCAGAATCCAACCCTGTCTATACCCCCCCTGCGGATATCTTAAGCTGGGTTAGATCAAAACCAAAAAAAGAGCTATTCGTGTATAGAGGTCGTCTACGGCAAGAGCGGCGACAACTTCATTACTATCGAGCCGTCAATGAGGAAAAGTCCGACTGACAAAAAAAGTAACCCTCAAGGTTTACGGCGGAAGCGGTAAAAAACTGAGCACAAACACGACATCCCTGCAGCTGGTGCAAAAGAATATATCTGAAGAGATAACGGAAGAGGTATTTTTTGAAAACGGAACAGGCAGACTGACAAAACCTGCCATATCTATCTACACAGATGACATAAAAGCTGACGGCAAAAAAAAGTGATAAGTAGTTCCAATTGCCAAATGATGACAGTCAGATACCAGACAGCATACGATCTATACGAAATCACGTCAAAAACCGCATCCGAAATGACATTCTGCGTCTACATGGAGAACACTGCATATATTATCACAGGCATTGAAGGGGGGGGAGTGAAACGACTCCACGAGCCAAACATATGCGACCATGTAACGGCAGTCAGACGGGGGGGGAGGCATTCCTGCACACAGAAGCGGAAAGGACAACACTCCTGACCACTCACAATAATATCATAAACACAACTTCCGGACTGAATATCAGATCCAAATACGGTTCAGGTCCTCTCATAGGCGGAAGTATAAATATCAGGAATAATCCAATCCAAATAACTAATAAACTGGAGGTGCTGCAGTGGCAAAAGTGACAGTCAGTTTTGTAACTGATGATAACGACAACCAAATAAAAATAGAGAGTGATCAGGAGCGGAACAAAGATTATACGGGCAAAATGAAGACTAAATTCAGATACGGCGACACGGCTTATTTTCGGGTTTATTCCAGTGCTCCAGATACTGTTCAGGCAGTCTCCACCGACGGAGATATAAGAGATTTTGGGATATTCAGTGACACCGTCACAGATGAGATAGCCTCATTCCTCACAGAAAATACTGCATCCATGGATAAGCCCGTCAAGAGTATCAAAAGCTACAAGTGGCTCGGAAATTCGCTGGGTGAACTCTCCGTAAATGACCCATATTCCGTCAAATCGGCAGAAACACCTTCCGCCTCTGACGGGAGCATAGCAATTTCATCAATCAGCTACCTGACAAGCTACAGGCTTTTCGGGTTGACACTCGGTAAAAGAGAGCTGAGCGAATACCCCCCCGTAGTAGTATATGTGAGCAGCATCAATGTCTAATACCAAAATAACGTTTACCGATCGGGATATAGGTCTGAATAATTTCCGCTTTGTCCTAGAGCCTGCCGAAAATGCAGGTAAAACAATCTTCGCCCCCCCCAACGAAAGAGCAAGGCTGAAGCTATACCCTGGGAGCATGAAGCCGCGGATATCCACCACTAACGGGACAGCTAAGATATATCTGACAGGTCTCACTCAGACTTATACCGAATATCTGGTTTTCAGGGATTCAGACGAAGCCAAGGCAACATACTACATAAAAAGGCTCATCTCTGCCGTATGGGAAGGGACGGGAGCAGGCTCGCCCAAGATTTACGGAAACAGACTTGTGCTGCCAAGTAAAACAAGCGGGGGGGTTATGAAGCTCAGGTATGAAACAAGCTACGACCTTGTAGATATCATTTCTTCAAATCCGACATATATCCTCGTGACTGCAAAGGGGGGGTCAGGTCTTGAGGGTGACTTCCTTGTGGATTTCACCGATGGCTACCTGACCGACACTTATGAAAAAGATGTGGTCATGACAGTCCGTGACGCCTGCACAAAATATATCCTCCCTGATGCAAACGTATACATAAATGACCGCTACACAGGCAAAACTGACTCAAGCGGAATAATCAGGCTGGGGGGGAGTATGAAAAAAGGGAGCTACAACCTCAAAATAACTAAAGACGGCTATCAGAGCACAGACGAAGACAATATAAAAAAATGATTCCTTCACGGTGGAATAATGGCTTCTACACAAGATAGATACCAAACACTTGACATCTATATATGCAAAGAGACTTATGAGCCGAAAGGGATTTGCTACGGCAAGACATGCAAACCTAAAAGCATATCAGAAACAGAAGAGACCCTCAGCAAAACCGTAAAAACATACGTGAACGGCGTATTGGTATCGGAATATGAACACATAACGGCAAGGCACATACAGGTGGATGCATATATAGCCTTGGTCGGTTTTGATAATCTGAATATAGCGGCGTATATACTCCCGAACGGAGCTGACGAGGCTTGTTTACTCTCTACACCAAGCTGTTCGGAGTTTGACCCTCTGGAGGCGGATGTTAAATGGTCCAGATCCGATGATAATATTTTAGCGGTTCTCCCTCTCCCTGAGCACTGTGCCGTGGAGAAATTCCTCACCATATACCTGATAATACGCAAAGCTATACCACCCCCCCTGCACACATCGGGGGGGAAACTGACGGTGAGTCGCTGGCACTCACATTCGATGACGGCGGCCACATACTGCACAAAATGCCACTGGATAAAAAAAAGACTGATCCCCCCCGGCGAGCTGGTTTCTGTCTCATACAAGCTGAACGGTTTCAGTGAATATCACCTGCTGGGAGTTATCGATTTTCAGACAAACATTTTCACCAGAGCCAAACTTGTGGGTCATGGGCTGGTGGAAAAAATCAAAGTTTACAACAACCCTGCAAAACCTGAACTCGGGTACTCCTATGAATATCGTCCCGTCGAAGGCGGTATAGGCAAGGCTCTTGAAGATGTATGGATTTACGACACCAGACTGAGGTTCGCCGTGGAATACAGGGGGGGTGAGGTTTACTGGCTGAAGTCGGTGGATTTTTCTCGGTATGAACCGGACTCGAAAGTAACAATTGTCAGGTCTATCCACGAAGCACCTATAACCCCCCCCGATCAGGATATAGACCAGACATGCGTTACAGACAAGCTCTCTGAAACCAACGACCGTATAACCCAGGATTTTTTCTATTCATAAGGATTTAAAATGTCACATAAGATATACAGCGAAAACACACTCGACCCCCCCGTGGACAACATAGGCTACAAAGTCGGCATCATCACAGAGGTTGACCACTCATCAGGCACTGCGGACGTTAACTGCGGAGTCAAACTGTATGGAATACCGATTTATTACAATTGCCCTGCGGCAGGAGCAATACTGAGCAACGGTTCTATAAGCGGCTCATCAAAAGCTTTTCCAGAGGGGGGGATGAGGTTGTCGTCAGGATGTATAAGGGGGGGACGCCTTCGCACATAATAGGCTTTAAAGATGAACTATGGGCATGCATCAAGACACCTGCCCTCCTATTCACTGCCGAAGGGGGGGCGGATTATGCTCTGGATATTGACGAAACGACATTCACTAAAATAGACAGCCCACTCTTTCAGACCAGATATAAAACTATGCCGCTCAGATACGACAGAGTGAGTATCACTACATACATTAACGACCCAAATGCCGACATATCAAGCGGTTTCGTCTCTAATCAGGTTCACTGGACAGACGGAACGTGGAACAGAGACACAAAAGTATATTTCAACGGTGACTTGATCTATACCACACTCAACTCAGAGACGTACAGCCACGTTTTCAACGGCACAAGATCAAATATTATATCCCTCTGCATACACTCTGAAACAGGCTGGGGGGGGAGCATGATCTATCAGGTGAATACATTCCACGACTGGCTGCCTCAAAAGTCGGGAAGAGTAGAATTCGATTTCTATCTTTATACCTCGACAGGAACACACGAAAAGATTGCATCAGCAGAAGTGGATGTTACGTCAGCTAATGATCAGGCAACAGGCAAAATCGTAAATAACCAGATAGTCCTTTCAGGGAGCGACGAACATCTCGGGCATATGTCGCTCGCCAACATAGAGGTTGCGGAAGCAGGTGTCTTCTTTTCTGATGGTTCGACAAACTATATAGGCTCAGGCATGAAGACAGACATGATAATCATGACAACCACACAAGGGACTGATAACGCAGTAGATAAATCTATAACTCTGCAAACTAATTCATTCGGACAGCCGTTATTGCCCGATGGAACACCGGCCGACTTTTACAACGAAATATACGTAAAAAGCAGATAAATAAATGGAGGAAAACTATGAGTTATAAAAGCGTAAGAGAAATTCTCAATGCAGTTTTCAACAGTGATGATAATTCACTGAAAACTATTTTTAAAACTGACGGAGAAGTGCTGAACATGGTTCTGGATGAGACAGAAGAACCGGCACTAAAGGTCAGCATGGCAGGGGGGGGAGCAGGACTAACTGAAGCTGAAAAGATCGAGTTAGCCAAATCCGGCTATAACGCCCTGATAAATCCCGATTTCGCTATAGATCAAAGGAATTCGCCTGTTCATACAAGCGAAGGGAGTGCATTCGTCGCAGACAGATGGCTCGGCTATCTGAATTTTGGCGGAGGTTCTAGTAATGCTGAGATTAGCAAAAATGAAGCTTCAGATAAAAAAACATATGGAAAGATGTCCGGACAAATCACCGGAGGTGATAATTCTGAAGGGATATGGATTCATCAAAGGGTAGAAATGACAGGCAAAGAGGATTTCAATGCTTTAAGTTTCGACGTGGACTCGACAGGAGGCGGTGAGATTACAGCAATGGTCTGGTGCTATTACGGTTCCGGAGGCTCGCCTGATGAATTAGTTAATAAAGAAAAACTCACCATACCTAACGGTAAAAGCCGACAGAGTATGAATATAGCCCTCCCTGATTTCTCTACCAAAACCATAGGCTCCGGTGCGTACATAGAAGTCTGTATTATCAAGCAGATGGGTTCTACTGCCTCTTCGTTGATAACCGACACTTGTAACCATACAGGCGACTTGTTAGTCACAAACACCAAACTGGGACACAATGGTATCTGGGTAGGAGTCTCTAAAACCGAACTTTTTGGCTGTAAGAAATACTATCAGGAATTTATTTTTGGTACTTACACATTTTTGCCTCAAACATACCGAACAGCAGCACAAACAAGGGGGGGAACATATGACCTTCAAAGAGAAATGAGAGCATCTCCGTCCATGGATGTATCAAATGGGGGGGTACTGCTTTGTGCTTTAGGAGGTTCAGTGGAACTTTATGAGACAACGGTAAAAACATTTACGATAAGATCAGTTATAGCCCTAACAGCAGGTCAAAGCTCTGGAATATACGCTAGTGCAGGAACAAAAATCACCTTTAATGCGGAGTTATAAAATGATTAAGAATAATATTGTGAGTGTCAGACAATGTGAACATGGTACATAGTAAACGGTTCGTTTTTTGTCGCTTTTGATGAGTCCAATACAGACTATTTAGATATTTTAAATTGGATAACGGCAGGGAACATCCCTGAGCAGTATATTGAACCTGAGCCGACATATCAAGAGCTCAGACAGGCGGAATACCCCCCCTCACTTGCTGAACAGCTAGACATGCAGTATTGGGACTCCATGAACGGAACGACTGTATGGGCTGACACTATTCAGGCTGTTAAAGATAAATACCCGAAGCCAGAGGAGCATAAATGAGTATCGAATTGGCAGATATCATCCAAACTATCGGCAGTCTGGCAAGCATCATCCTCATCCCAATCTGGAAATCTATGAATGATCTGCGTAAAGGACAGGAAAGGACAAATGTGATTCTTGCCCGTGATTATGTTGCCAAAAGTGAGTGCAAGCATAAGCATGAGCTGCTTCATTCAGATATTAACAGAATCCATGAAAGGATAGATGAACTCTCTGACAAGTAACCCCCCCAAGATTAATAGTATAAGAAACCGAGGCATCGAGCCTTAATAACTAAAGGAGAAATAATATGTACGCAAAAATTCAAAACAGAAACCTCCCGGAATCAGACAGAATGAACATCACACCGGATATGGCGGAATTCCTATTTACCACAGATGAAAAAAAGCTATACATCGGTGATGGGGGGGTAACAGTAGGCGGAATCCTGATCACAGACTCAGCATTCATCACTGAAGATATGACACTGAATGTACCTACAGATTATGCAGATATAAACGAGGCACTTGATTTCTTGTCTGCCTTCCGCATAAAGGATAATGCAATTGTTACCATACAAGTGGCTGACGGTACATATACTTATACTGAAGAGATTGTGATAAACCATCCTGATAGTGCCTTTATTAGACTAATAGGAAATGAAACAGACCCTTCAGCATGTACACTGCTAAACCCTGTTAGTTCTTCAATAATCACAATTAAAAATATAACGCTAAACTATATTAGTGGTTTTTTCCTAAATTCTATTAATGATACCACAAATTATCCAAATGGAGCTGACATCAACAGAATAGGCTTAGTGATTAGGAATGCCAGTGTAACGGCAGGTAACCTTCACGTACATAACGGTTATATCGGGATTGAAGTATTGGATAACTCAGTATTTAGAATTGATTCTTTGAATGCCAGATACAACAGTAATTCTGGTTTATTAGTAGGTAATACTTCAACAGCCGTGCTTTTGGCGTCATCTGTAGTGTCAAATAATGGATATGGAATAACTGTAATTTATAATGGCATATTTACGTCCGGCGGAATAAATGGCACGTCTGTTCAAAATAATAACTTTGGCATTTATTGTGATTCAGGGCGTGCACTAACAAACCACATGACTATAACATCAAATAATACAAATGACTTATACGCTTCCAATGGTGGAACTATACAAGCTGTGGGCTCTAGCTTCAATACAACCAGCCCAGCGATTAACACATTCGGAAACTATGGAGCATTTATCAGAAACTAAACTTCAATGCCCCCCCCAACCTCGATAATAAAACGGCATCCTCAGTCGATATTCTCGGCTACGAGGAACAAAAACCAAAATAAGGAGAACGATTATGTTAGCAACTATCAAAAACAGAAGAGAACTCGAAGCAGATAGAATGAGTGTTACACCGGATATGGCGGAATTCCTATTCACCACAGATGAAAAGAAACTATACATCGGTGATGGGGGGGTAACAGTAGGCGGAATCCTGATCACAGACTCAGCATTCATCACTGAAGATATGACACTGAATGTTCCGGCTGATTATGCGGATATAAACGAAGCACTCGACTTTCTATCTGCCTTCCGCATTAAGGATAATGCAATAGTTACTATTCAAGTGGCTGACGGCGTTTATCAATACAGCTCGGAAATATTAATCAACCACCCAGATGCAAAGAATATAAATATTATTGGTAACGTTGTTAACCACAATCAGTGCATTATATGGAACTCTACTAGCGATTATATCTTCAGAATAGACAGGGGGGGGCAACTTGGGTTCATTAGTGGTTTTTATATTTCCGGGGGGGTTGACCCTCAGTCTAATGATACACCTTCATCGACAGTATACAGAAGAGGCTTAGGGGGGGTTCATTCCGGTTCAGTAGTTAAAGCTGGTAATATTGAAATATCTAAATGCTATTGTGGGATTGAGGTTGCTTATAACTCAGAATTTGTCGTTAATAACCTTGGCATAAAAGACTGTGCAGGTAGTGGTATTTTAATCAACTTAAATTCTATGTTATACGTGGTACAAACCTGTAATATTTCTGGAAATGTAGATGGAGTTTATATAGGGGGGGCGAACTCAACTTTTCTTGCTGATGAACCTGGACCAACTCCTCAAAATGCGATGATTCTACAAAACAATAGCAATTCAGGAATAACATGTATCAATAACGGCTTTGCCAGCGTCAATTATGCTAACCTATTAAATAATCAAGGATCTTTTAACATGTATGCGGCTAATGCTGGTTTCATCCAAGCAATAGGCACTACATACTCAACAACCAGCCCGGCGATTAACACATTCGGAAACTATGGAGCATTTATCAGAAATTAAACCTTAACGACCCTGTCGACCTCGATAGTAAAACGGCATCCTCCGTCGATATTCTCGGCTGTGAGGGTGCCTCCGAGGTTGTCTTCCACAATAGCCTTAGACATATAAAGACCTATACCTGTCCCACCCTCATCGTGCTTTGTCGTGAAATAAGGGTCGAATATATTCTTCATAACATCATCAGGGATTCCTCCGCCGCTATCCTCCACAATAATAAAGACTTTTTTATCGTTGGCATCCATTCTGACATCTATATGTTTAACCCCCCCCGACCTCATGACGGCATGTCTTGAGTTAGAGAGTAAATTGAGAAGTACCTGCTTAAACTGATTGGCATACCCCCCCATGATAGAGATATTATGATTACTGCAGAATGATAAACTATCGGTATTTCTGTCGATAAGGGAATTGTTTTCACAGCAGCAGTTCACGTTTAAAGCTATTTCACTGTTTCTTATCTGAGGTACAAAGATTGAGAGTACCTGCCCTATATTCTGCTTAACGTCAAAGACAGTCTCCTTTGTGCAAGGCTTGAAGAAATCTCTGAAATCATCAATCGTCTTAGACATATAGTCAATCTGCTTCATCCCTTTATTCACGACATCCTGAATATATTCATCATTCAGCTCCCCCCCGTGGTAGGATGCATCGGTGAGGTCCTGTATGAGAAAACCGAGTGAACTGAGTGGCTGTCTCCACTGATGGGCGATATTACCTATCATCTCCCCCCCCATGTCTGCAAGCCTGCTTTTCTCCATCAGAAGCTCTTCCTGTCTTCTGCGTTTCACGGCTTCTTTTTCCACCAGCTTTATGAGGTTCGTATTCAGGCTTTCCAACTCTTTTTCATATCTGAGCCTGTCATGCACATCGTCAACAATGACGAATAAAAGGTTATCTTCATCTCCACAAAGCGGCGATATGAGAAGCTCGACATCCCGTATACTGCCGTCGGCGACTTTTTGATGTGCAGAAATCCTTTTACCTATACCGGTCATGACTATCTCGCTCAATTTGTCGGAACATTCCTTCATATTCTCTACGATTGTGATATCACACATTTCGTAACCCTGAAGTTCATCGATATTCTTACCGTAAAACTCCAACGCACTCTTATTTGCATTGATAATATTCATTGTCGCTGAATCGAAAATGAGCATAACTGCAAGGTTCTTCTCAAAGATGTTTCTGAATCTGCTTTCGTTCCTTTCGAGGTTTTTTTGCAGGATTATTGTCTCCGTGTTGTCTTTCAGAGTGACAACGTGGGCGTGACTCCCTCCAACGGAGATGCAATCCGCAACGACGTCAATATATATGACTGATTTATCTTTTCGTTTGAACTCGACGGTCTTCTTTAGTCCATCCTTGCCGGAAGCGACATAAATATCATCACCGATATATTTATTTATCCCTTCGCACATAAGGCTATCCCTGTCAGTCTCCAACAACTGCTCCAGCCCTTTGTTAACGAACTTATACCCACGATACTCCATATATATCCCGACACTCTCATTCGATTCCAGTGCCTGCAGGTTTGCTTCAAGCTCTATATTGAAACTTTCCAGCTCTTTCCTGATGGTTATGTCTTTAAACTTCCACAGATACCCTTTCGGCTCGTCACCGACATAAAGCTGTTTAAAAGTTCTGGTGTAAACACGCCCGTCTTTAAATTTCACTTCGTCTATATATGTCTCTATACTCTTGTCATTGACTATCGCATCCATTTTCTGCATATAGTCGTCAGCAGCCACAAGATTTGATAATAAGTTATGATAGAATTCGGCGTTATACTCGTCAGTGGGAAGCTCTGAGAATACTGTATTTGATATGATTTTAAGAAAACTGTTATTAACCTGTATGAGACTGCCGGAAGAGCCTTCAACGAAAACTCCGGATTCCAGAGTATCTATAAGGCTGGACATTCTCAGGTTCTTTTCGATTATTTTGCGTAAAGCATAGTCCTGATTACCATCTTCTGATGCGATGATTTCAGTCATACTCTTTCTGCTGACAAAAGGTGTTATCTCTTTAAAAACGCATATTTTATTCCCTATGTCATCAATATCCGAAGATACCTGATAACAGCTGACAAGCCCTTTTTCAGTAGTGAACAGTATCCCCCCCTCTTTACAGCCGGATTCAAGACGCTGAATACCTTTGATCCGCTTGTCATAGGCATCGTTCGTGAATAAAGAGTCACCTTTACGGTCGAATACAGATACAGGGCTGGAAATAAAATTAAACGCATTATATCTATCAATCAACATATGCTCCCATCGTTTCCCGCAAAACAAATATACCACATTTTTTTAAAAAAAAGATTTAGATAGGTGAATTAATAATCAGCAAATGTCTATTATTTTACTATTTATCCTTATTCCCAATTATTTAACCAGACAAAAAAAAGATATAGATAACTAATTAAATTATTATTCAAAATTGACACATTTAATTAAAAGATCACTCATTGAAAAGACGACAAATAAACAAAAAAAAGGCCCACCCTTTTGGAGTGGACCTTTTTTTAATGTCTGTCAAACTTAAATGTAAATTTAATATTGAACAGCGTGCCAGTTAATCTTGTACAAACGACAGCCCGTTGCAAGCTCTGAGTCCTGCTTATACGTGACTGGTTCCCCCCCCGCTCCTACTTCAGGAGCTAAAAGGACACTATCGCCCAACAAAAATGCTCTCATAAACTTTAATGACTCACCGTCAAAGTACAGGGTGACATCTCTGTCTTCCACAGACTCGACTTGCACCTTTTCAACAAATAAGATATCAGTCTCATTCACCTTAGGAGCAAACCGCCCATCGTTAACAGAAACCCAAAATGCACCCTTTTCCATCTCACATCTGCCATCTTCTACATCATTGAGTGTATTTTCGATTGTCGGCACAGACGGTTCGTATACTACAGCTTCTTTCTCAGCTGCAACACCTGTCGTCTGCTCAAAGGAATAGCCCTCTTCAGTGCCAATCAAATCAGATACACTACATGTAAGACATAATGCGAGATTCTCGATTAAATCTCTTTCAAATTCACCATATCCGAGCTCCAGTCTTGTCAGAGCCTGAATATCAACTTTAGCAACAGCAGCCAGATCGCTTTTAGAAAATCCTCTTTTCTCTCTCATGTTTTTGATGTTTTCACCAGTCTCTTTCGTGTTTTCGATTTTATCGCCATAGGCGAAATAATCCAACTTTACTTCCAGGAATCTGGCAATCCTTGAAAGTGTCTCGAGATCAGGTTCTCTACTGCCACTAAGGTAATTTGAAAGCCTCGAAGGAGACAACCCCCCCACAGCCCGACATACATCGACCTGCTTAATCCCCCCCTTACGTTTAATCAATTTTCTAATCTTGTTTCCCAACATAGTTCATAGTACCTCATTATTTTTAGCCAGTAAATCAACTATTTGCAAAACCAACACATGCCATAAACAAATCGTGCATAACCGTTAGTCAAAAAGCATGATAAACAGGCTACCTTAAAACTAAAATTATGAAGCGTTATGATCCAAAATGAATCAAATCTCACAATACAAAGCCAATTGTTTGTAAATCTATAATATTATGTTAAATACTTTTCACAATGTTTTTTTTACCATTCGTTTATTACATATATATGTAAACAGCAGGGCGTAAAGGATAAATTTTATTCTTGCATAATATATTATAAAGACATTTTCTATTTTTAATGTTATTAAAAATCATGATTTCCAGATTAAGAATTAAAATACAGAAAATACTTCAACTGGATAGTACGCCAAGCCGAATCGCAGCATCTTCTGCAGTGGGTGTCATCATTGGCTTTTCTCCCTATATGGGATTCCATACAGTATTAGCTATAGGTATATCTTTTATTTTTAATCTGCCCCCCCTATACCCTCTGATAGTGGGTGCATACATAACCAACCCGTTAACATTCATACCTTTATACACATTGTGCTACAAATTCGGAGAGCTTATCACAGGACAGCACGCAGAGCTCACGGTCGATTTTTCAGACCTGACTTTCAGCACCATTTTCACCACCGCCAAGACGTTTATTGTACCTTTTTTTTGTGGGTGCTCACTCCCTTGGCTTGATTCTTGGTGCAATAACATATATTCTGACTTATTACCTAGTTAAAAAGTATAAGGATAGTGTTTAATTTATGGCTGAAATTCTAGCAGTAGCCAGTGGAAAAGGCGGAGTAGGAAAAAGTTTTTTCTCATCTAACATATCAATGTCGCTCAAATTTGCAGGGAACGACATCCTCTTGGTGGACGCCGACCTTGGCGGTGCCAATACTCACGATTTCGTCGGACTGAAAGTTCCGGGGGGGCTCGGGCTGTATGAATTCCTCAAGGATAAAGTCGATATTAATAAGGTCATAACAAAATCACCCGCAGGGATAGATTTCATAGGCGGCTCCAGTGATGTCTTAGGCATGGCACACATCACGAATTTCGAAAAGCTGAAAGTATTAAACAAACTGAAAAAAACTAGAATATAAATATGTCTTTCTGGATCTAGGAGCAGGCACAAGCTTTAATACTGTAGACTTTTTTAATTTTGCGGACAAAAAGATAATGCTGATGAATGCAGAACCGACTTCTCTGGAGAATTCCTACGGTTTTTTAAAGGTCGCACTCTATCGCAAAATAGAGCTCCACCTGAGAAAATTCAGAGAGATGAGCGACGTCTGCAAAAAAACTGCACAGTAAAAGCATGCAATTTCCAAATATAAGTGCTATTTATAAAGAGGTTGGCACTGTAAGTGCAGATATACTGGAAGAGATCAGAGAAATAGTAAACGGCTATAAAGTCGGAATTGTCCTCAATCTGATACGCACAAGAAAAGAACTGAATGTTTTTTACGGTTTTGAGAGTGTTACGCAAAAATATCTTGGTATTAATATTGAAAAATTAGGTTTTATGCCATATGATATAAGCGTAAGCGAAAGTATTAAGCTTATGAAGCCTTTTTACTTGAATAATTTAAAGAGCGATGTCTCCAAATGCTTGGATGATATTCGCAGCCATATATTAACAAAGCTTTAAGAAGGGGGGGTGCTCAATGAGCAATCTACAACCAATCGGCGAACTTGATTATGATGAAGACGGTCAGGCACAAGGACTGGACGTTATCCAGCTTGTCGGGCTGAAACTCGGGGGGGAAGAAGAATACGCCATCGACGTACTAAAAATTCAGGAGATCATCAGAACCGTGGAGATCACTTCTGTTCCGAGAACAGAATCCTTCATACTCGGTGTTATGAACCTCCGTGGCAAGGTTATACCTGTCATAGATTTACGTGTACGTTTTTCATTAGATAAAATGGACTTTGATAAAGAGACCCGTATCATCGTTGTCAGATTTGAAACTGAAAATATCGGTTTTGTTGTCGACGAAGTTACCGAGGTTATCCGTATAAATAAAAGCATGGTTGAGCCGACACCTCCACTTGTAGGTTCTGTCGGTCAGGAATATATCCTTGGTATCTGCAAATATCAGGAACGACTTATCATACTCCTCGACATAGACAGCATAGTCAGTGATGACAAAACTATAGAGAGTGACCTCAAAAAGACCATCCTTGGTCAAATGGCTCTCCCTTCTGCCGAGCAGAACTATCAGCAGGTTGCTTCTGCTGTTGAGCAGGAATATGCCGAGCCTGAAGCAGAGTCCGAGCCTGCCGCTATAGAATCAGCAGATGAAGACATGGGCATAGAGGAAGGATCAGCCGACGACGAAGTGGGAGCATCGATAGATGACCTCATCGCTCTTGAGCTGGCGAAAAGAGAAGCTGAAACTGACGAACTGAACCAAAAAAAGCAGGAAGAAGAGGCTCCAAAAAAAAAACCTGAACAAGTAGATGAATCCGCAGGGGGGGATCTCGACGATATCCTGAATGATGCACTCAACCAGAGCGGCAGTAATATGGATTCGGAAGACGGTCATGTAGTTCAGGATGAACTTGACAGCCTCATCCAGATGGAACTCGAAAAACGAGAAGCTGAAACAGAAGAGAGAAACAAAAAAAAAAAGTAAATGAAATAAACACGGCTGAGGAATCTGCTCAGAAACCTCAGCCTGAACCTGCCAAAGAAGAACCAATCCAAGAAACCGACGCCGACGAATTATCAGAAGAATCTTCATATGATGAAATAGAGGATATAGAGCTGCCTGACGACATAAGTGCGTCCCTCGAAGATATCGACGATATAGACGAGATTCCACTGGAAGACTCTTTCGAAGATATCGAAGAGCAAATTGAGCTACCTGATGAGATAGAAGAAGTAGAAGACGAGCTGACGGAAGAGATACTCGAAGATATCGAAGAGCAGATTGAACTGCCTGATGAGATAGAGGACATAGAAGACGAACTGGCAGAAGATATACTCGAAGACATCGAGGAGCAAATTGAACTGCCTGATGAAGTAGAAGAAGTGGAAGACGAACTGACGGAAGAGATACTCGAAGATATCGAGGAGCAGATTGTACTTCCCGATGAAGTAGAAGAAGTAGAAGACGAACTGGCCGAAGAGATACTCGAAGACATCGAGGAGCAGGTTGAACTTCCTGATGAGATAGAAGATGTAGAAGACGAGCTGACTGAAGAAATAAACGAAGACATCGAAGAGCAGGTTGAACTGCCTGACGATATAGAAGATGTAGAAGACGAGCTGACTGAAGAAATAAACGAAGACATCGAAGAGCAAATTGAACTACCTGATGAGATAGAAGAAGTGGAAGATGAGCTGACGGAAGAACCTGCCGATAACCCTATGGCTGAGCTCAAATCCATGTCGGAAGCGAGTGCCGGTAACGAAAATGATTCATTCGATAAACTGAAAACACTCTCTAAGAAAATTATAGATGGAGAGACTGTCGACATAGGCGTAGATGTCAGGACAGAGATAGCTGAACTGCTGAAACTGATCATATCCACAAGGGACAGGGTCAACGAGATTGAACCTACACTCGCAACATCTAACGAGCATCTGCCTAATGTCCTCTCTACACTTGAGTCTGTATCTGAAACAACTGAAGATGCAACTCTTGATCTGATGGAGAGTGCCGACGGACTCAACAATTACTATCAGGAATTTGTGGAAGAGATAAACGACCTCGAAGATTTGGTATATAAGAAAGATGCCTCCGCAATATTGAAAAAACTGGAAAAACTAAATAAAGGTATTGAAAATGCCGATAATTTGGGATTCAATGTGCTCCAAGCATTAGAGTTTCAGGATATTACAGAGCAGAAGCTGCGTAAAGTAATAGAAGCGATCAGCGACATCGGTGCAAGAATCGGTGCTCTGATGGGATTTATCAAGCTTCGTCAGGAGCAAAATCCGGAAGCTGTCGACGATGCATCGCAGGATGATATAGATAAGCTTTTGTCTGAATTCGGCCTAGATTAACGATTACCGTCCAAATTATGAGCACCTGTTCGATAATGAGCAGGTGCTTTTATTTGATATTCTTTATCAAATACTACTTTAAGAAAAATAAAACGGCCAGTAGCTTTTCTTTGTGGATAAATTGTTAATAAAAATGCCTGTTTTCCATCTAAATATTATGTTTTTCACAGGTTCTTGTATTTATTTCATTATTATTAATACTTTACACGCAACCCTTGTTTAGCAAGGGATAGACGTGTCAAGAACTTTTTTTTCTCCACAAATATGTTGAAAGATTGTTTAAATTAATTTTGTGACATACGAAAAATAGAAGCTTTTTATTAACTTACCGCATTTGTACATTTTTTTTAATCAAATTTTTGTCTAGAAAAAAAAAATCATTTTATCCCCCCCCTGTTATGACCCAAACCTGAGCCCTCTTAATTATTATCTTGCAAATAGTATAATTTTTAAACTATATTTCTTATTGGTGGTAAAACATATGAGCAATAACGATACAAGAACAGTATTTAGCGTTTTTCTCGAAGCATGCGAGAAATATATAGACAACACGGCTTATAAATACAAAGTCGGTGCACAGGAATTTCAGGTCACCTATAAAAAATTTTTAGAAGACGTGTTCATCCTCTCGAAAACATTTAAAAAAAACATGGAATAAAAAAAAGGGACAAAAGTCCTTTTCATTTCTGATAACAGATATGCATGGATAGTCACTGATATGGCTATCGCCTCACTCGGTGCTATCTTAGTCCCCCCCAGAGGGAGTGATACTCCAATCGATGAGATGCAGTACATCGCCGAACACTCGGGCAGCGACTATGCTATCTTTGAAACTGAGCAGGTTCTGGAAGATGCGAACCCTGTCATTAAAAGTCTGAAATTCAAAGAGATATTTCTTGTAGAGGGCGAGGACAAAAAGAAGCTGTTCAGCAAGATACATACATATAATGAGATAATGGGTGACAGAACTTACACCCAAGCGGAACTTGACGATTTCAAAATAAGCGACACAGGCTCAAGTGAAGACATCTTCACTATCATATATACTTCAGGAACGACAGGTTACCCGAAAGGGGGGGTGATCCTCACTAATAAGAACCTGATACACAACCTTGATGTTATCCCGGGTCTCATCCGCCTGACCGACAAGGATCACTGGCTCTCTATCCTCCCTGCATGGCACATCTTCGAACGGGCCGTGGAGCTGGTTGCGATGGCAAACGGTTGTACACTTGTGTATTCCACTGTCAAAACATTCGGTGCAGACCTCGAAGAGTATAAGCGACTATCGTTGCCACAGTCCCTAGGGTATGGGAATCACTCTACTCTAAGGTTATAAGTGCACTGGAGAAACAATCCGAGAAAAAAAACTAAAGATATTTATGATACTCACAAGGGCATCTGCATCATACAATAGACAACTCAGAAGGCTCAAAGGGCAGCTCCCTGAGTTTGAAAAGACTCCTGTTTTTAAGAAACTTACCCTCAAGGTCGGGGGGGCATTGTTGAAGTTGGTCGCACTCGTTCCGCTGAAAATGTTGGCAATGAAAAAGTTTGTTGCCGTACAGGAGAAATTCGGCGGTCAGCTCAGGCTGGCGGTCAGTGGCGGCGGAAGCCTCCCTGCCTATCTGGAAGACTGGCTAGATGCCATAGGTCTCAGGATAGTCAATGCATACGGTATGACAGAGTGTGCTCCTGCAATTGCAGGCAGAGCTTTGAACTGCGAAATCTTCGGCACTCTCGGACCTGCCGTCCCCCCCGAAACAGAAATAATAATAACAGACGAGAATGACAATATTTTACCCGCAGGAACGGAAGGTGAGATACTTGTCAAAGGTCCGCAGGTATTCCCCCCCGGGTATTACAACCTGCCTGAAGAGAACAAAAAATCATTCAATAAAGACGGCTATTTTAAAACCGGAGACCTAGGAATGCTCACTCTCACAGGCGAGCTGAAAATAACCGGACGTATCAAAGATATCATCGTACTTGCCAACGGGGGGGAGAATATAGACCCTAGCAGGATAGAATCAGCCATCACCATGCTCCCGTTTGTAAAAGACGCAGTCCTCGTGGGGGGGCAGGATCAAAAGAGCCTAGGGGGGCACTTATTATCCCTGACTTCGAAAAACTGAAAGAACACATGGAAAAGAAGTTCGATGAATTTAAGCACGAACTGACCTCCAAACATGTTATGGATCACGTAAAAAAAGGATATCAACAAACTGCTCAGCAATAAAAAAAGGCTTTAAGTCGCACGAAAAACTTTCGAACCTCTCATTTTTAGAGAAAGACTTCAAGCTTGGTGAAGAGCTGACTAACACTCTGAAAAAACGCAGACACATTATTGAAAAGAAGTATAAGGAGATTATTTCTGCTCTTTTCAAATAAAATACCTTGCGTAATTTTGGAAGTCGTTTAACTTCTATACTGATATGAATAACTTTTTACCAACCACCACAGAAGAGATAAAAGAGCTAGGCTGGGACAGACCGGACATTATCATTGTGTCAGGGGGGGACGCATATCTGGACAGCCCATATAACGGAGCGGCACTCATAGGCAGGCTGCTGCAGTCACATGGCTACAAAACAGCTATAATAGCACAGCCGGACATGGAGACTGACGATATCGCCAGACTCGGTGAACCGAAACTCTTCTGGGGGGGCGTAAGCTCAGGGTGTGTGGATTCAATGGTTGCCAACTATACGGCATCGAAAAAGCCAAGAAGGAATGATGATTTCACCCCCCCCGGCGGTCAGAATAATAAACGTCCCGACAGGGCTATCATCGCATATACGAACCTCATCCGTAAAAACTTCAAAAACACTTCGCCTATCATTATAGCAGGTGTGGAAGCATCACTGCGAAGGCTGACCCACTACGACTTCTGGTCGGATAAACTCCGCAGGTCGATCCTTTTCGACTCCAAGGCGGACTATCTGATATACGGCATGGGTGAAAAAGCCGTTCTTGACTTCGCATCAGGCAAAAAGCCTCATGATATAAAAGGTCTATGTTACATCTCATCAGAGAAACCGACAGACTATATAGAACTGCCTGACCACGGCGAATGTGTTGCAGATAAAGCAGTTTTCACTAAAATGTTCCACGAGTTCTATCAGAATAACGACTACATCACAGCCAAAGGTCTGGCACAAAAACAGGACACCAGATACCTGATACAAAATCCCCCCCCGCAGAAGATCCCACAAGTGGAACTAAACAGCTACTACGAACTGCCATATACATACGAACTGCACCCGTATTATGCCGAGATGGGGGGGCATGTCAAAGCTATGGAGACCATAAAAAAACTCAGTCACCACACATCGAGGCTGCTACGGAGAGTGTAACTTTTGTGCCATAGCTGTGCATCAGGGGGGGACAAGGATTGTGGAGCGAACCGAAGCTTCCGTGGAGCTGGAGGTTCAGCGGTATATAGATAAGCCGGGGGGGTTCAACGGCATAATAAACGATGTCGGCGGACCGACTGCCAATATGTACGGTATTGAGTGCCGTAAAAAGAAGGACAAAGGGCGTTGTGCAGACAAACGCTGCATCTACCCAACCATCTGCCCATCCCTGAACGTGAACCATAAATTCAATAATTCACTCCTCTCCCGTATCCGAAAAATGGATGGGATAAGGCGTGTATTTATAGCGTCAGGCATCAGATACGATCTGATCATGGAAGATAAGAAATTCGGTAAGCAGTACCTCGAAAACCTCGTCAGATTCTTTATATCGGGTCAGTTAAAAATAGCTCCCGAGCATTGCAGTCAGCAGGTCTTGGACGCAATGGGGGGGAAACCCCCCCATGAAAACGTACTGAAAGAGTTCGTGGCGGAATTCAATAAAGAGACAAAAAAAACACGGTAAGAAACAGTTCCTCACATATTATATGATCGCCGCCCACCCGGGGGGGTGCGAACTGAAACATATGGAAGACCTGAAAAGATTCGCATCAAAAGAGCTCAAAATCAGCCCTGAACAGGTGCAGATTTACACTCCGCTGCCGTCTACATATTCAGCTCTCATGTACTACACAGGTAGAGACCCTTTCACTGATCAGCCTATCTTTGTGGAGCGTGACACCACCGCAAAGATCAAACAGAAAGAGATTCTGACAGCTCAAACGGACAGAAGAGCCGGAAAGGCAGTAGCCAAACCAAAAAAAGAATAACCGACCCAAGCCGAAAGCAAGACCTAAGATAAAGTGCTGTGCTACTCGTCGAAAGTCACGCTGAGTTTTTTTCCAATCATCACCCGCCTGACAGACATGGGGGGGTATGTTTTCCCTTTTTCAGCATATAACAGACTCAGCCTAATGTCCGTGAGGTCAAATATCTTACGACCGTTAAACTCTATGATATAATCATCATCCTCGACACCTGATTTCGATGCAAGCGAGCCGTGCATAACCTTTTTGACAAGTAAGCCTTCATCGGTCTCGTCAACCATAACGCCTATCTTCGGCGATGCCTCAAACTCCATAGGTTCTGGGTAAAGGATGTAATCTGCAATCCCCCCCTCTTCACTCTTTTCGTCCTGAATAATTAGCGTATAATCCAGTCTGTTGCGTCTCTTGAGCCTGTCTGCTATACCGTGACCGAACCTCACATGACCGTTCCCGGCGATAACAACGAGGGTTCTGTCGGGATTCTGCTCCATATATTTAGCGGCTGAATCAGCCATAGTTTCATCCCAGAGCAGCTGTGCCTCATAGAAATGCTCAAACTTCCTGTCACCCTTATGCATTTGAAAAATATTTTGCAGGAACGATTTATACTTGCCGTCAGTGTATTCAATATCTGTCGGCAGTTTTGCAAACTCTTCATCACTGAGGGATAAAATCCCGCCCGCCGAAACCTTTTTAGTCAGTTCCTTTTCCAGATTCAGTGCCACGAGAGGTATTTTATTATCCTTCGCATAGTCGAAAATCCTTTTATACAGTCTGAAATCGTAACGCCACCTGTCGTAATATTCCACTTTTTTCAGCATATCGGCCTGACTCAATTCACCTGCGATATAGGCATCCAGATATTGCTGAAACGGTCTTTGAATCATCTCCAGCCCGATTGCAGGTTGTTTTCCTTGATTATGCAGTTGACGTATGGTTTCCAACTGATTCTCATGGTGAGTATATTCTGAATGTGTCTCGCCCACGTAAAAAACCTGTTTATCTGTATTAGCCTGAACTATCTCCTGTATGCTGAGAGGCTTTTGCACTGCAACCCCCCCCTGTTTTTCGCTTTTTAGATCGATGATTATCCCTTTGCCCGAATCATCTATAACTTTATTGAATGTTCTCCCCCCCCATCAAGAGAGAGCGACGAATATTTTCCATAGTGACTGATACGTCGAGTATTTTTTTTCGTCACTTCCATATCTTTACTGATAACTATGTATGACATTCTGTCATTACCCATCGGATGCTTAACACCTTTTATTAGAAAATCACCCTCAAATCTATCTATATCCTTCCTGTAGAGTTTTTTGTATGCTTTGTTCGTTTCACCTAAGAAGATAAGTATACTGTCAGTGTGCAGATATGGACTCTCGGAATCGCTAACGACCTCGGCACTGTCCAAAGACATGATAAACGGGGGGGTGTATTTATCCCTCTCGTTGGGATCTACAAAGACCGTCTTGTCATACTTGCTGAACAGATGATGCAGAACAGGTGTCATTTCAGAATCGGTGAGCATACGCCCAGCCTTGTATTCCGGATCTATGATCAGTCTGGTCGGCTTGTGCTTAGTTTTGACGATGATATCTCTGCTCTCTTCCTTAAAATATATATAATCCTTTACAGTACCGTCTTCCGTTTCAATTACCACTTCAAGAGGATACTCCAGCCATTCATACCTGTTTGTAATCTTGAAACTGACGTTGTAGCCGTCGAGTGTACCGCTGACCTTGATATCTGATATATCGAAATCCGCTATGGCTGTCTCTGCAAGCCAGCCGTCTATAAAGCCTTTCAGGTGAATACCGCTCACATCTTCCAAAATAGCGATCATATCGTCCCAGCCGGCCGTCTTATGCATATTCCGTTGCAGAAATATTTTGATGCCTTTATCAAAATCCTCTGTCCCCCCCAGCATCGATTCCAACATAGTAAAGATCATCATACTCTTTGCGTAGCCGATAGCCTGAGAGGTTCTGTCTGTTTTATACTTGAACTCCATAAGGCATGTGCCGTCCTCTTTCTGCCTTGAGTGAGCCATATAGCTTTTGAGGGCATTTTTGCGATACTCTGCCCCCCCTTCCCCCCCTTTCATGTCGGCATACAGCCTGTCCGCATAATATGTAGTCAGACCTTCTGCCCAGTTTCCTGTCTCAATATCGGCAGATACCCCCCCGACACCTGCCCATTGATGAACAAGCTCATGCCCTAGAGAAACCTCTGTCAAAAAAAAGGCATACCTATAATATTACTAGAGATAAATGTCATACCTGTCAGTGCATGACCTGCCGGAAAAGGGACTTCAACAACCTTAAACGAACTATAAGGGTAATCCCCCCCAAGCTTCTTTAAATATACATCGAGAAGCTCTTCTATCCTCAGAAAGTAGCTGTTAGTGTATACTCTGTTTTTTATTGTAAAATATGTCGAAATATCGATACCCTTATACCTTTTTGTCTCCTTCATCCACCTGTCGGAGAAAGCAAGGACTATCCTGTCTGAAGGGTTTTCAAAGATATACTGCACGCCCGTGTATGTCTTCTTTGAGCTGTTGTTCTCTGTGACGACCATAAAGTCTTCAGGGTGATTAATATGCATGCGAAGCCCATAGCCCTCGGGCAGTTCAGGCATCCATTTTTTATAGATAACAAAGGTGTGACCGTCGTTATAATCAGCTTTATCGAGTGGGAAGTTAAACAGTTTCTGCTTACCGTCCACCTCTACCATGCCTAGTATAATATTCTGTTGTAGATTTATTTTGATGGCGGCATTCACATAGCTTTTTGCCACACCGAGAGTTGGAAGTAGTATCACTACGAATAGTACAAGTAGTTTACGCATCGAAATCCCCCCCCATAAATACTATAATAATACAGTAATATAGGTTATGTGTTTACAAACAGCCAGCGATAAAAGATTTTATCAGGGATAGCCTTCGACAGCCGCATCATAATCCCTACAATGATTATTGAGAATATCGTACGGAGTATAAGAATCCCAGTGATATCCGCACCTATAGCCATCATAAGAATCGTATCTTCTATCATCGAGTGACATATCCCCCCATGAAACCTAGACCGAAAAAGACATCCCGATGCGACATAGTGCCGGATTTTGCCTCTTTGATGATAAGTCCGCCGCCGTATGTGAGCCCAAGTGTGAAGCCGACCATGGTTACATATGCCGCCTGCTCGCTATCCCCCCCATTATCTTCAGCATAGGTTTGCACGCCATATTAATCAGATTAATGAATCCGATCTTTTTGAATAATTTCATAAGGGCAACAAGGCACATGATGATAATTGCTATATAGACAAGGTTAGTCACCTCGCTGTAAGCCCAGCTGAAAAGAGAATCGTCCCTCACCTTTGGGGGGGTGTAAAGGATGCTGACAGGCTCTTGCAGTATGTTAAAAGCCTTATAAAAGACATTGAGAAATATACCGAAAAGGAGTGCCGAACCGAACCTGAAAAGAAGCATGGCACGAATCCTAGTCCCTGCCTGCTTAGATATCTGCAGTTCCACAGGAAACCCGTGTGCCATCAGCATTATAGATGCGAGAACCGTAGCCTGAGCCACTGTCATATCCACATCTGCCGCAAGAGACACAAATACTATCACACCGCCGTAAAGGTTTGTGGCAAGGGCACTGGCCCACGCAAGCCCCCCCATCTCGCCCGGAACTCCGGTCAACACCATCAGAGGCTCAAGTATCTTGCCGAGTATAGTCACCAGACCTGTCATCTTAAGTATTTTGATGAAAATTACCATAGGGACTAAAATCTTAAAAAGAGGTATGCATATATCCTTGGTCTCTTTAAGAATCTCTTTTATTACTGCTCTTATAGCGAAGAAAAACTCCATTACACAAGCCTCACAACGTCATATTTTTTTTGCTGAGAGTCTCCATCACTTCGTCTATATGGTCATACCCTCTGGTCTCCAGAGATATATTGACTCTGGATAGTCCGACAGGAACCATCTGGTCGTTACGAACATGGACGATCTCGTGTATATTCGCCTGTAAATTACTGATAACCGTGCTGAGAGTCGTAAGAGCACCGGTACGTCACGCAGTATTATAGATACTGTCATAAACCTGCCTGTGGCGGTCATACCTCTGTTGATCACTCGGTTAATAGTAGTCACATCTATGTTACCACCCGATACTACAAGGACGGTGGTCTTCCCTTTCACATCTATCTTGCCGGCAAGAACAGCCGCCAGAGGTGCAGCTCCTGCACCTTCAACAACCAGCTTTGCACGCTCAATATGTTCCAGAACCCCCCCGAAAGCTATCTCACTCTCGGTGACGGTTATTATATCATCCACACATTCCTGACAATGCTTTAAAGTAAGCTCACCAACCTGCTTTACAGCTATCCCTTCAGCAAACGTAGCCGACGAACTGAGGTTGACGACACGCCCTTCCGAAAGGGAGCTAACCATACCTGCAGCCTCCTGAGCCTGAACACCTATCACCTTGATACTATTATCAAAACCCTTCACATACTCAGCTACCCCCCCCGAAATCAGACCGCCGCCGCCAACAGGCACGACTATCTGGTCGATATCAGGATTTTCATTCAATATCTCGTATGCAACACTCCCCCCCTGCCCTGCGATAACGTCATTATCATCAAATGGATGAACAAAGAAGAGATCCTCCTCCTCGGCTATACTGACAGCATACTGGTAAGCATCCTCGAAGGATGAACCGTGCAGAATAACCTCTGCTCCATGCTCTTTGGTACTGCTCACCTTCACCATGGGGGGGGTGAACTCCGGCATTACGATAACGGCACGCACTCCGAGAGTCTTCGCACTGAACGCAACCCCCCCCTGAGCATGATTACCTGCGGAAGCAGCCACGACTCCATTCCTGCATTTTTCCTGATGTTTCAAAATACAGTTCATCGCCCCCCCTCTAATCTTAAAAGAGCCTGTACGCTGGAGGTTTTCTAATTTAAAAAATATATCAGCATCCAGCTTTTCCGAAAAATTATTAGAATAATATAACGGCAGATGCTTGATATGTTTGCGTATTCTGAAATACGCTTTAGTTATATCTTCAAACATGACTATATTTTAATCCTCGCCATTCTTTTTTTTACAAGCTTTGATTAGTTTTTTTTAATTAATACATATTTTATTAAATTCATTTGAGTTGAAAAGCTTCATTGGGTATATTAAATAATACATTATTATAGGTTGGTGCTATGAAAAGAATATTTCAGATACTATTAATATCCGTCTTAATGATTATGTTTACAGGCTGTGCCTCCACTGAGAAACAGCAGACACTCAAACAGATCGAACCCCCCCTGAAAGCCTCACAGAGAAAAACACTCGCTGTCATTCCTTATGATTTCAAAGATCATGACCTTAAGTATGAAGGGCTTGAAAACGGACTTGTGGACCTCACTATAAACTACTTCTTCTCCACCCAGAGACTTCTGCTGGTGGAAAGGACAAGGCTCAAAGCTATAGCCGAAGAGCTCAGATACAATTCCAGCGGACTTGTCAGCACGGAGCATGCCCTCAAAATTGGTGAACACGCCGGAGCGGAATATGTTTTCCTCGGTTCTGTCACCTCCATCAATCCCATAGCACACAGAAAAACCATAGGTGTTGCATACATAAACACAAAAGGCTTTGAGGTAACACTGTCCGGTCGAATTATCGACATAGAAAAAGGGGGGGTTGTGATAGCTTCATCCACGGCAAAAGGGGGGGAAGAGATCCAAAAGAAGAAGGTGGCCTTCGGTGCAACAACAGGCTCTATTGCCCCCCCTGATGATACACTTATCAGAGAGGCAATGCAAAAAGCGGTCAAAGTTCTAACCAATGACTTGGCTTCGCAACTATAAGACAAATAAGCGAAAATCAATCAGGCGGTTATATTAAAGCATAGTATAGTGAGTCATTCTGAGTGAACTAAGTGAGTGAAGAATCTGGTACTGTTCAGAGAATCCAAGGGTTAAGATCTTCGCAGACGCTCAGGATGACAGGATAATATCTTCTTGAAACAACACTTTTGTTAAGCGGCTGGGCATAAAATCCGCCTTTTCTTATTAGAGTATTTATTATATTTCGATAAATATAAAAATATATTGACGAATATTCAAAATCTTATATATTCATTACCTGAGGTGACAAACTATGAGTGAATTAAAAAAAGTTTTTTTACCTGATGACTATATTTGTTTTGATATATTTCATCTCTTTCGACACACCTAAGATGAGTGCCTCTATCCTCGAAGGTTTTTATCTGCTTCAGGATTATGTGAGAGAGCATACACTCACCTGCCTTATACCTGCACTTTTTATAGCGGGTGCGATCAGTATCATGATTTCTCAAGCGGCTGTGATAAAGTACTTCGGTGCGGATGCTAACCGTTTTGTGGCTTATACCGTCGCATCTGTCTCAGGGAGCATACTTGCTGTCTGCTCATGCACCATCCTGCCGCTGTTTGCAGGTATATACCGAAGGGGGGGAGCAGGCATAGGACCTGCAACCGCTTTTGTCTACTCAGGGCCTGCGATTAATATCCTCGCCATTATACTCACATCTAAGGTTCTCGGCTGGCAGCTCGGTGTTGCCAGAGCATTCGGAGCTATATTCTTCTCTGTGATTATCGGGTTACTCATGGCTTTCATATATCGTAAAGAGCAGAAAGAAGCACCCCCCCCTGCACCGAAGACTGCCGTATCCTCGGAAGGCAGATCCCCCCCGTCAAAAGTTATAATGTTTTTCGTCTCCATGACAGCAGTCCTTATATTCGCTACATGGACAAAACCCGAAACATCAGGGACGCTGTTTGCTATGATTTTCAATGCTAAATGGCTGTTGTCTGCCCTGTCTCTCGCTATTGTACTTATGATGGCATTTTCTATCCTGTCAAAAGATGAGCGTACCGACTGGGTTATAGAGACATGGGAATTCTCTAAGCAGATCATACCGCTATTATTCATAGGCGTGCTTGTGGCAGGTTTTTTTCTTGGCAGACCGGATCACGAAGGGATAATCCCCCCCGGTCGCTACATCGAGGCTCTGGTTGGCGGCAACGGTATCGGAGCTGTATTTTTCGCCTCGGTAGTCGGTTCGCTGATGTATTTCGCTACTCTCACAGAGATACCTATTCTGCAAGGTCTGATCGGTGCAGGCATGGGCAAAGGCCCTGCACTTGCACTGCTTCTGGCAGGTCCTGCACTCAGCCTCCCGAATATGCTGGTCATAAAAAGTGTCATAGGTGTACAAAAAACCATGGTATATGTCAGCCTCGTTGTAATAATGTCTACGCTGGCAGGCTTAATTTTTGGTAATATATAAATACAAAGGAGGGAGACTATGAGGATAAAAGTATTAGGACCTGGGTGCAGAAACTGCAAAAATGTTCATGAAATGACTCTGGCAGCTATCGAAGAGCTACAGCTTACTGATGCCACAGTGGAATATATTCAGGACATGGGTGAAATCTCACAATATATAATGGCAACACCGGGGGGGCTTGTGATTGACGAAGTCGTTGTACACGAAGGGAAACCTCTGCCAAGTTACGAGCAAGTGAAATCTATGCTCTCAAAATAGGGAAATTTCACTGGTTCGCACACAAAACATATGATAATTTAATAAAAAAATATTATTTGGAGTTATTGATGGAAAATATCCAGAATTACATCACAGAATGGTTTTCAACGTACGGTATCAATGTTTTATACGCTATCGTCATCTTTATAATTGGTCGTATGATAGCTAAGACCTTATCCAAGATAGCGGTTAAAGCTATGAATAAGGCAAATATGAGTATCACACTTTCGAAATTTTTATCAGGAATAATATATTACATTCTCTTAGTGGCCGTGATCATAGCATCACTTAACCAGCTAGGCATAGAGACGACTTCAATAGTAGCAGTACTCGCCACCGCAGGTCTTGCGATCGGTCTCGCACTGAAAGACTCTTTATCAAACTTTGCAGCAGGTGTAATGATTATCCTCTTTAAGCCTTTTGTTATCGGCGATTTTGTCGAAACAGCAGGAACTTCAGGTATCATAGAAGAGATAGGTATATTCACCGTAAAGATGAAAACACCTGACAACAAACAGATTATCGCACCTAACTCATCTGTTATCGGCGGTAATATCACAAACTATTCAACAAAACCTACCCGCAGTTGACATTACAGTAGGCGTTGGCTACGACTCTGATATCAAGAAGACAAAGAGTGTTCTGACAGAGATAATAAACAGCAACGACAAGATATTGAAAGACCCTGAGCCGCTTGTAGCCGTTGCAGAGCTGGCTGATTCCAGTGTTAATTTTGTCACAAGATCATGGGTAAAGGCTGAGGATTACTGGGGGGGCGTTTACTTCAATCTCATGGAAACATACAAAATCAGGCTCGACGAAGAAGGTATCAACATTCCGTTCCCTCAAATGGATGTACACCTTAAGAAAGAGGATTAATCCTCTTTCACCTGAAGCCACCAGTATGCGACTGCGACAAAAAGTGTCCCTCCGGCAAAATTGCCCAGAGTCACCGTAATAAGATTTTCAGTCCAGATTGATGTCCAGTTTAACAGGTTCAAATGTTCAGGTGAGATACCTGACAGTATGGTTGCGTTTGTGAACCCTTTAGCGAATATCCCTGCAGACAGGAAATACATATTTGCTATGCTGTGTTCGAATCCAGACGCAACAAATGCCATTATAGGGAAGAATATTGCCAGTATCTTGCCTGCTATATCTCTGGATGCCATCGCCATCACAACAGCCAGACACACCAGCCAGTTGCACCCTATAGCTCGGAAAAAATATGCAACATTGTGGTCAAGATTTTCAGGAGCTACACTCACCTTTGCCACTGCAATCTTTATAGCTGTCGCACCCACTGGACCGTCCAGCAGACCCGACCCCCCCCATGCAATTATAAGTGCCAGAAGCACAGAGCCTGCGAAATTACCTATATACACATAAAACCAGTTACGCATCATGGACGCAAAAGTTATACGTTTCTCAAAAAGGGAGATTGTCATAAGGTTATTGCCTGTCCATAGCTCCGAGCCGGGGGGGATAATCACCAGCATCAAACCGAAACTGAAGACAGCACCTGTCAGAAATTTCTTTCCGCCATACCACTCAAAAGTGCCTGTGGATATTGTTGTAGACAGGTGGGCGGCAAAACCGATATATGCACCTGCCAGAATCCCCCCCAGAAGCAGCAGCTTGCCTGCCGACATGTTCGCCTTCTTCTCGCCAATGCCTATGAACTCTTTATACAAAATATCCGGAGTGAGGAAACCAGCCATAAAAACCTCTTGATAAAATATAGTTTTATATTTGAACCGAAAATTCTATCTGAGTCAATATTATTTAAACGACAGAAACAATTCACGATATCGGCTTTTCAGATTTTCCCAATAATATGCCGACATATCACAGGTATTCCGTTCACCTACCTTTGATATTAAAAGATCAGCACCGAACTTGGCTTCAGCCAAGAGATCAGCAGATGTCTCGTAGAGGAATTCATCAGCGAAAATCTCAGGATAAGCGACCCTTCTGGCAGAATCGGTGTGCAGCCTGCATCAGCCGCCTCTATCACCGAAAGCCCCCCCTGAAAATCATGAATAGATGTGGATATAATAAAACTACTCTCTGCAAGTATCTCCTCATACCTGTCTCTACTCTCTGCGAACCCCCCCCAGTTGAGGATATTACCGGCGAACTCTTTTTCTATCGTCGCAAATGATTTCGGCATATCACGAAAAACCTGTCCGACAATATTCAGATCAAAGTCAGTGTCACGCTCTCTGAGCTCACGGAGCAGATTTAAAAACCTGTCAGGACCTTTATCATATTCCCACCTGTGATTCCACAATAATACGGGCTTGTCACCCGACTTATTCTTATACGCCACAGGCTCTATGGGTACACTTAAAACACTCGATTTCTCTTTGATATCCGCCATATGTCTATATGGGGGGGCGAAATCAGGCATTTTCTTAAGAAATTTTCTGGCACCCGTCATAAATGACTTCATATTAAATGAGGTATTGAATATCACTTTATCCGCTGCAAATGCATTTATTATTGATTTCAGCATTATCTCGCTATTGCTGTGTTTCGATCTGCTGTCAGGATAGTCGAACTGATTCTCATGAAAATATACGATAACAGGGATGTTTGCCAGCTCCGGCACTAACCCCCCCTTGAGAGATACTATGTCAGTGAGGGAGGTTGCAAAGATGAGATCATACCCTTTCGTCAGCTCCTCTCTGTTTTCGAAAGCGAAGCTCAGACTGTTCCCCCCCATGGCACGCCAAGGGAAAAACCTCGGAGGAAGGGATAATACCGTAAACTCTGCATCAGGTATATGCTTAACCAGACCGGAGCTTAAACAGTTATGACTCACAGCATTATATGCTGATAATATTAATATTTTCATGAAACCTCTCTTTTGTACAAAAGTCTGTATAACACATAAAAGGGTTAAACTGAATTATTTATAGAGTTATAACGTAAAAAAGCCTCCTAACTGGGGGGGTAGAGCTAGGAGACTTTTCTGGAAACAAGATAGAAATTTAATTACAAACATGGACAGCATGACTGGCGGTCATGTTGAGAGCCATCCACGTCGTAATAAGACGTTACCAGAGTAATCTTAAAAAAACCTTAAACTGATATTGACCAAGCTAACAAACATTTGGTATTATTAAATTAATATTTTAGTTAAAAAAATAAACTGAATAATAAACAAGGTAATTTATGAAATCCGATCTTGCAGAATATACACAAAACTATTGCAAATCTGAACAGATTATCATCCGTACAAACAAGCTCAAAGAGCTGGAATCTTTGAACAACAATAAGTACGTTTATTTCTTTTATGGTGCACCGGGGGGGCAAGGGAAAAGCGTCTTCGCAAGACAAGTGGCAGAGAATCTATATTACGAATATATATGGTACGAGGTATCAGAAGCGGATAAAGACCCGCTGTTTCTATGTCAGACCCTCCACAATAAATTTACGGACTTCTATCCGAGATACTCATGTGAAGAGTTCGAAAAGCCGGTGGCTGAAAACAAATTAGATCCGCTTCAATACGAATTCTATATAAAAAGCATAATCAGAAGCCTTAAGAAAGTCATAAAGAAACGGATAGTTATAATCTTTGATAAAGTGGATACACTGCCGCCTATAGGTCTGGCGTATAAAGCAATCTTAAGTGCTACAAGCTTATGCTCATACGTGGTTCATTTTATAGTCTGCTCAAGAGACATTAACCACACCCCCCCTACTCTTAACAACAAGCAGGAGAGCTATACATACATTCTGAATAACGATTTCTTTACCTTTACGCCGAATGAGTACAAAAGCCTGTCACTGCTCTACCTGAATGAACTGACTGAATTCTCCGGACTTGATAAAATATATAACATCACCGAAGGCTGGGTCTATGGGATAGTATCTGCATTCTCATTTATCAACAATCATGCAAACTGCCTGAGATCAATGATCTTGCAGATCATCTGGATGTCTTTTTCAGAGCTATCGAACTGCACAACAACGATGCAAAAGAATTCCATACCCTCACACTCCTGTCGCTGCTTAATGATATAAAGATTGACTTTGCCATCCGTCATCACGGAAATACTAATATTGCCAAATATTTAATTACTCTTTTAGACACCAGTACGTTTATCAGAAGGTCAAGCTCCACCGGATTAACTATGCACCCTCTCTATGCTGCATGGCTTTCAAACATATGCTACAGGCAAATCAGAAAAATAGATATTGAGCTATTTCTTATACAGGCTGCCGACTATGAGCTGGAACAAAACTACCTACCGAATGCCTTGAAATATCTGATAAAAGCGAAGACTTACTCCAAACTTGAGCAGGTTATTAAAGAGAATATCGATTCTTTCATTATAACCAAACACGAGCACACCTTATTCTCCATCCTATCGGATATACCGCCGACGATATTCAGAAACAGCCTATGGATGCCCCCCCTTGCCTATAGTTTAGTAACTAAATGCGTTTCTCTGGAAAAGACAGAACATATGTTGCTTCATACACTCATGAATTTTGAGAAACACAATAACCATATAGGTGTACTCCTCTCCTGTTGCGGACTGATATCCTACCAACACTTTATCGGCGGTGATATCATAAAATGCCGCAAATATTTTCATAAAGCAGGCGAACTGTTCAAAGCTCACGGCAACGAACTGTCCCAATATAAGCTGTTGGAAATATACACCGCCCTGGCTATCGGCTGTATATTCACCGAAGAGGAGTGCGACACTAAAAATATTCTGGACAAAGCCGCATCTCTCGCAAACACTTTGCAGGCGGGCAACCATTTATTTGTACTGAATCATCTATCTCCGTTCATTACGAACAGCAAAGGAACATCGGACTGTCTGATAAGTATCTAAATCTGATCGTCACAGGGTATGACAACTCGAAACCGAACAGCTTCAAATCACTGTTCACTATGATGAGCATTTATCATTCATATAGTAAAAATGGTTTTTTTCAGAGCTCAGGAGGTCTTATCGGCAAAAATAAGGCAAAAATCGCGACTATACATAGATATGTCACTCTTTTTCAAGGTGAATCTTGACATATTTGATGCCGACAACGCCCTGTATCACGGCAAGATTAATAAAGCAAAACGACACATAGAAATTTACAGTAATTTCGACCTGAATAATATGCCCAGCTCCATGTCTTCTATCATATATGCCTACAAGGCAGTTATAGATGCCCTCACATTTGACGACAGTGCAGAGGAGAATGCTCTAAAGGCTCTTAGCCTTTGTGTGGAGTGCGGCTTCTCTAAATCGACTCTATGTAAGTTTTATTATTTTGCAGGTGTTGTATACACATTTCTGGGGGGGAACTATAAAGAGGCTGAAACAAACCTGCGGAAATCTATACAACTGGCAGATGAATCGAATAGTGACAGGTATAACGCCGCTGCCCATGCATATCTCGCTTATCTGGCTCATAACATAGGTGACAGAAGCAAAGCTGACGATTACTCTGTCATTGCGATTAAGTACCTAAAGAAAGCTAACTCCCACTTCTTCAGACTGGCTCTGCCTGAGGTAATGCAGAATCTGCTTATGTATGCACGCAGCAGTGAGATAGTGAAAGAGTACGCTAAGGAGATCGCCTATGAGCAGCTTAATATATCATATAGTCGAAAGGGAGAGATTATCCCTGTTATGGATGTCAATGCTTTCGGTGAAATGAAAATCATTCTGAACGGAATTACTCTGGATACGGATTCTCTATCGGGAAATTTCAGGCTGATGGTCGGAATTCTTGTATCCAGCAAAGACTACAGTGCGAATCAGGAGAGCATACAGTCGTACATATGGCCCTCCAGCAATAAAGAGAATGCAAGAAAGAGCTTCGACAATCTCATGTCCAGATACAGAAAACTACTGAAGGATAACTTTGAAAATATCGATCCGAAGGATTACATCACTATAAACAACGGGATTGTTAGACTGACAAACACAAAATGCAATGCAGACATATTCATCCAAACATGCAATCAGGCGTGGGTTAACTATGAAAGGGGGGGCAGTTATACAAACAGTATCAGATACATACTGGAAGCCAAAGACATGTACACCGACAGATACCTCCCGTTCCTGACAGACATAGAAAAGATCGATGCCAGAAGACAGTATGCAGATCAGGCATTTATCGATTTAGTTACACTGATCCACAGAATAAATGACTACATACCTAACCTTATAGCACTGGACACATATTTTAATAAATGGCTGGATATATACATACACAACACAGACATGGTAAAGATCGCCTATATGTATTACAAGAAGAAACAGGACAGAGTTAAATGCCTGACAATATTAAATAGTTATAGTAAATTCCTGATCACGGACGGCTTCTCTAACGAAGAGATAGACGAACTGCTTTATATAATAAAGATGAGCAACTAGGATTGCAGGACTTTTTTTTAAGCAGTGCAGAAGCTGCACTCTTCCCCCCCTGAGCAGCCATAACCTCTTCTATGTCCAGATTGCCGTCTGAGCGTTCCTTTCTGATGCGACGTTCAATAGATTCCTTGATAACCGTTTCGACATCTTCCGCCGACCTCTTGGACATATTCGCGAGCACATCGGCACGAACGGATGCATCGCCCACATACCAGAGAGCGAACCCTATGTCCTTGCTTCTCATATCCCTCAGAGTGATCTGCAGTTTTGCCTTATGATTGGCAACAGCGTCTTTTAATGCCTGTTTAATACTGTCTTTGCTCATCCCTTCATCCTCTTTCAGAGCGGAATCGATCAGGGCGTGCAGAAACTTCATCTCTGATTCAGAGAAAAAGAGTTTTGTGCGTCCGTCCACACTCAGAACATATTCATCTTTATTATGAATCTTCTCCACATTGATATTGCTGTCATCATCTAGGTTAACTTGCATAAAAACACCTTCAATATAGTCTGGTATGATATTTTATCGTACCTTCGTTGCAAATCAAAGTGATTAATTACAGTTTTGTTAAACCTATTTTTACCTGCAATATAAATTTTAGTTTTAAAAATGGTTTTTATCCTAAAATGTTAAATAGAGGGTTGCATGAGATACTTTAGTATTATAAGCTATCAAAAATTTATCTTAGTATTACAATCAACGAGGACGCAATGAAGGAATACAGAATTTTAACAGGCGGTATGGGAGCAGGTGTATCTAACTGGGAGCTGGCAAGAGCTGTCGGCGAAAACGGTCAGATAGGCGTGGTTTCAGGTACTGCAATGGATATCATCCTTACAAGAAGGCTTCAGGAGGGGGGGGACAAGGACGGTAATATGCGTCGTGCTCTCGCTGCCTTCCCCCCCGTAAAGTCTATAGCAGAAAAAAATCGTAAGTGAATTTTTTATAGAGGGCGGAAAAGAGCCGAAAGCTACATATAAAAAGATACCTATGTATACGCTGACACCACCTCTCGAACTGCTTGAGCTGACTGTTGCCGCTAACTTTGTCGAGGTTTTTCTCGCTAAGGAAGGACATGACAACCCCCCCATCGGCATAAATCTGATGGAAAAAGTGACACTGCCGAACCTCCCATCAATATACGGAGCGATGCTCGCAGGTGTGGACTATGTAATAATGGGTGCAGGAATCCCAAGGGATATCCCTGCTGTTTTAGATGCTTTCTCCAAAGGGGGGGAAAAAGCAAGCATAAGGGTTAATGTATCAGGTGCTGAAAAGGACGAAGAGTTCCGCATGTATCTCGATCCGAAAGATATCATGGGTGAGCAACTCACTGAGATACCAAGACCTAAATTTTATGCAATAGTATCATCAAACATTCTCGCCACCACAATGGTCAAGAAGACAAAGCCCCCCCCTGTTGACGGGCTTGTTATAGAGCATAATACTGCCGGCGGACACAATGCACCACCAAGAGGCGGACTGAATTTAGGCGAAACAGGCGAGCCAACATACGGTGATAAAGATGAAGTCGATCTCGCTAAGATCAAGGCTCTCAACGTACCTTTCTGGCTGGCAGGTTCATGGGGGGGCGAGGCGTGTAAGCTTAAAGAGGCTGTCGCAGCAGGAGCACAGGGTATCCAGATAGGAACTCTGCTCGCTATGTGCAAAGAATCTGGTTTCATCGACAGTGTTAAAAAGACTATCCTTGAAAAGCTTCCAGAAGTATTCACAGACCCGAAAGCTTCGCCGACAGGTTTCCCGTTCAAGGTTGTTAATATTGAGGCTCTCTCTCAGCCCTTGAAACCTATCTGAAACGTCCTAGAATATGCAACCTTGGCTACCTTCGTCACATATATAAGAAGGCAGACGGAACACTCGGCTACAGATGCCCTGCAGAGCCTGAGAAGGCATATATTACAAAAGGCGGAGCACCTGAAGAGCTGGAAGGACGCAAATGTCTGTGCAACGCTCTGATCGCAAATATAGGACTCCCGGAAGTTTATAAGAATGGCTATGTTGAGCAAACTCTCATCACGGCAGGCGATACACTTAAAAAAAGTAAGAGAATTTCTGAAAGAAGGTGCAGACAGCCTCAGTGTTGCCGATGTTATCGAGCAGCTCCTGAGTGATCTGAAACCGTCAGAAGCTTAAAGGTATTTACGGAAGCCCAGGTATTTGGTCTCTTCCCAGCCTTGCTTTTTATACAACGAAATAGCTGGACTGTTCCCCCCCTTGTCTACCATAAGTGCAAGACGGGTCAGTCCAGTTTTTTTTGCGTAGTCTTCGAGGTATTTCAATAGTTTTTTTCCCTACCCCCCCTTTTCCGCCGTATTCACTAAACACCACCACGTCTTCGACAACTCCTGCATAACCGCCCTGTACTGTGGAGATGAATTTATGCAGACAGCACATACCGACTATCCTGCCGTCAAGCTCAGCTACGAAATATTTTGTATTGTCGCTGTCCATTGCCATCTCAAAACCACGCTGCTGGTTTTCACGCAGATTAGGAAAATCTCCTTCAAGGCTAAGCAGGTAATCCATCAAAGCAATCATAGAATCTATATCTGTTCGTTCGGCTAATCGTATATTAAGTTTCATAAATAATTCCTAAGTAATCCGTAGGGGGGTCATCTTAACTCACAGGCGTATAATTGCAATATCAAAAGCTTCAGGCAGTTCTTTCATATAGAAAAGATGTGAGATACAGCCGCAGTCGCTTGAGCCGAACCCCCCCTTCATAGGGATTCCGACACCGAGCCTGATAAACTCATCTGCGATTTTATGCTCTATGTCGGCAGCTTCTAAGGTATACCATGCTGTTTTGAATGACATGAACCGTCTTATATAATCGATATGCCAACGGCATTTTTTTCGCAGTTTTAAGGTGTCTGCCCAGCCTGCTTTTCAGACCGCCTCCGCCATATGCACTCCCCCCCACATAAGCGTATATCCCTGCCTGAGTCCGAAGCTCGCCTATACTGCCGACTCGTATCGTCGTCTCTCGTCTGCACTCCAGAAATAGGACATAGACACCCTTATCAGTAGGTATTAATCTGTGAATATCTTTCATATTACAGAGATTTTATCAGTAAAACTGATACAATTAAAGTATGAAAATATTAATCACAGGTTCAACAGGCTACATAGGCAGACGACTCGTTTACGAGTTTATGAATTCAGATACCGATGTCAGGCTGCTTGTACGGAACAAACAGAAACTCGACAGAATCATGCAGGAAAACTGCGAAGTCGTTGAAGGCTCAACATTCGATAGCATAGCACTGCATGATGCTTTAGAAGGGGGGGTGGACTGTGCTTATTATCTGATACACTCCATGGGTAAAGGTGCGGATTTCGAGGATATCGACAGAAAGAGTGCCGAGGCTTTCCGTGAAGCCTGTATCGAAAAAGGTGTAAAAAGGATCATCTATCTGGGTGGTCTCGGTGACAGCAGCTCTGCCAGCAAGCATCTGGCGAGCAGGATGGAGACAGGGGGGAGATACTCTCTGCTAACCCCCCCGACAAGATCGACACAATCATCTTCAGAGCGGGAGTGATAATCGGTTCAGGCAGTGCCAGCTTTGAGATTATCCGAAATCTTTGCCAGAAACTCCCCCCCGTCATGGTCACCCAAATGTGGATACTCTGACCGAGCCCATAGGCGTAAATGATGTCATTGCATACCTGAAGGATGCATCCACCCTTAAACCGGACTGCGGAAGTGTCACAATAGACATAGGCACTGAAAAGATGTCTTTCAAAGAGATGATGCTCAGCTGTGCCGATGTCATGGGGGGCTGAAAAGGCACATGATAAAAACGTCTGTGCTCTCTCCTAAGCTGTCTTCCTACTGGCTTATACTCTTCACGCCTGTTGATTTCTCCATGGCAAAAGCTCTTGTGGCGGGACTCACAAGCGAAACTATAAAACTGAATGACAATGCCGAAAGACTTTTCCCACACATAACACCTGTTGGCTATAAAGATAGCATCGAACAGGCGATAGAAGATATACACAACAGGCAGGTTGTAAGCAGCTGGTGCGACTCAAGCGGTGGACAGGTGTGCGATCTCCCCCCCTTCGTTCACGATATCGCCCACGCAGTGTTCAAAGACAGATACGTTAGAGATATAGGCGATAATTCACCTGCGGATATTTATCGAAATGTCTCTTCCATTGGGGGGGGCGAACAGGGCTGGATGGGGGGGTATAACTTTCTGTGGCAGGTAAGGGGGGGTTTTATAGACAAGCTTATAGGAGGATACGGCATAAACAGAGGACGGCGCGATCAGTTAGCTCTGCGTATCGGCGATTCACTCGACTTCTGGAAAGTCGCAGATCTCGTACCTGATAAACGTCTGCTCCTTTCAGCTCAGATGAAGCTCCCAGGTAAAGCGTGGCTGGAATTCCAGATAATTGACGGATACCTGATAGTGACTGCGTTCTTCTACTAAGGGGGGGATTTTCGGCAGACTATACTGGTACTCTATGCTGCCGTTTCATAAGCTGATATTCAACAGACTTATATCAAGACTGGTCAGCAGAAAGGACTGATAATATTAAAATCTACTGAGGATCATTGAGCGGATCTTCGCCATCCTGCCAAGATGAAAGATATCTTTCGTGGAGATGAAAATCCTCACCCTTATGCTCGGTGAATGTGACATATATATTCTGATGCGGAATACCCCCCCACACATCTGCCAGTATCCCCCCCATGAAACCGAGTGCCAGCTTACGGCGTTTGATAAGCTCACGCCCTTCACGGATATCTGCGTTAACGAGAGCGATACCCTCTTTGTTATCCGTAACCCTGCCTATGAACAGATTAAATGTGTCATGTTCCCTTATGGATATGCTTATATGCTCTGTCCCCCCCGTCCCCCCCATTATCTCAGAGAATAAGGCTTTGATCTTCTCACTGAAAAATACTTTATCATCGTCTTTTGCTCTCATATTGATATCAAATTGAAGATGCGGCATATCTTACCTCCGAAAAGTTATACTTCTATTATAACCGTCAAAAATATTTTCGCATGTGCAATAGGCACAAAAAAAAGCCCTCATCTTTCGACAAGGGCGTTTTTATTATTAATTATCTAAACTCTTAAGCCCACCGACGGAAGGCAAAAAAAAGTAAGGCTCAAGGTACTCGCTTTGTTATAGTTTTCCCGTGAATTTCTTATTACGCATAACATGTCTGTCCGTCTGTGAGAGGACTTTCTTACGAAGACGTATATTCTTCGGTGTTACTTCCACAAGCTCGTCGTCAGCGATGAAGTGTATCGCCTTTTCAAGTGTCATAGGAGCAACAGGTGTCAATGTGAGTGCATCGTCTTTACCTGACGCTCTTACGTTTGTCATCTTCTTCTCTTTGCATGGGTTGGCATTAAGGTCGTTATCTTTGTTATAAGCACCGATAATCATACCTTCGTAAACCACGTCACCTGCTTTGATGAATAGCTCTCCTCTCGGCTCGAGGTGGAAAAGACCGTAAGTAACACCCTTTCCTGCCCTGTCTGAAACGATAGAACCTGTAAATCTTGAAGGTATATCCCCCCCCTGTGCGGCTCGTAACCTGCGAGGAGTGAGTTCATGATACCTGTACCCTTTGTGTCAGACAGAAACTCGTCCCTATAGCCGATAAGACCACGGGAAGGGATAGAAAACTCTATCCTCGCTCTGCCTGTTCCGTTATTCACAAGGTTTGTCATACGCCCTTTTCTTATAGAGAGTTTTTCAGTGATTACACCGACAAAAGCCTCATCACAGTCTATAAAAAGCTGCTCTACAGGCTCGTGCAGTGCTCCGTCTATCTCTTTATATATAACTTCAGGTCTGCCTACACAAACCTCGAAGCCTTCACGTCTCATAGTCTCCAGGATGATAGCCATCTGGAATTCACCACGACCTTTAACAATAAAGCTGTCACGGTCTTCAGACATCTCAACCTTCACGGCAACGTTCAGCATGGTCTCTTTAATCAGCCTTTCCTTGATACGGGTAGACTGAACAAGCTTACCTTCCTGACCTGCGAGTGGTCCTGTATTCGGCATAAAGTGCATGGATACGGTCGGTTCATCAACAGTGATCCTAGGGAGTGCTTTTGGAGCATCCTTTGTGCATATAGTGTCACCTATGAGGATATCCTCTATACCTGACAGAACAATAATTTCGCCTGTTTCGGCAACAGTAACCTCTTTCGTCCCCCCCATCCCCCCCTCATATATCTGGAGTTTAGAAACACGGAGTGTCTGCTTTATATCATCAGGTCCTAAACGGACAAGAGTTTCATTAGATTTGGCTGTACCATTGATAACCTTACCAATGGCGAGTCTACCGAGATAATCAGAATATCCGAGGTCACTCACAAGCATCTGGAAAGGCTCGGCTTCATCGAATGTAGGTCCGGGGGGGATCACATCGACGATAGCGTCAAAGAGCGGTTTCAGGTCTTTATTGTCATCGTCTAGCTCTTTCTTACAAAGCCCCCCCTCTTTACCTATAGCATAATAGACAGGGAATTCTATCTGATCGTCATCAGCACCAAGGTCGATAAACAGGTCATAGACTTCGTCCAGAACCTCATCAACACGTGCGTCATGTCTGTCGATTTTATTGATACATACAATAATTTTAAGCCCGGCCTCGAAAGCTTTACCAAGGACAAATCTTGTCTGAGGCAGTGGTCCTTCCGATGCGTCCACAAGCAGTATCGCACCATCAACCATGGATAATGCCCTCTCAACCTCTCCGCCGAAATCTGCGTGCCCGGGTGTGTCCAGAATATTAATCTTTGTATCACCCCCCCACATAACCGAACAGTTCTTAGCAGAGATGGTGATACCACGCTCACGCTCTAAGTCCATACTGTCCATAAGCCTGTCGTCCACTTCCTGCTCTGCTCTAAACATCCCGCTCTGCTTAAACATAGCGTCTACTAGAGTTGTCTTGCCGTGGTCAACGTGGGCAATGATAGCAATGTTCCTAAGTTTGTCGTTTTGAATTTTTCCCATTTATATTCTGGTCTCCTAAGTTTGGTATGAAGCCAGACAGTATTCACCATAAAAAGAAATAATGAAAGAGATTTTTACGGATTTTAAGAAAATTTGTTATATTTATGCTTTTGGGAGTCGTATTTCGAAAATTGTCTCGCCATTTTCACACTTTGCGGTGAGAATGCCGCCCATATAACGCTCTATTATAGTCTTAGCCATATAAAGCCCAAGCCCTGTTCCGTGCCCCCCCACATCTTTTGTCGTAAAAAACGGATTAAACACGGCATCTATAACATCGTCAGGTATACCTATACCGTTATCGGTTATCCTGAATACCAACACCCCCCCGTCCTCTTCGCCCATGAACCCTTTGATATAGGAGCTCTTTCTGTCTTCGGGATACTTATCTTTAATAGCATCTATAGCATTGAAAAAGATGTTCAGTACGGATTGCTTAAACTCATTCAGAGGTCCTTTCACTTTTGATGATTCGCATTGGCACTGGTCTATGCTGTTGAGTTCCATGTAGTCAAAGTTTATAGATCCGCAGTTGGCAGCGAACATCATCTTTATCCCTTCAGCCTGAAGCTTAGACTGCAAAACACCACCGATACTGCAAATAACATCACTCATCAAAAACTCTTCAGAGCCCTTTGACGGCTGATAGTATGATTTGTACATATCTATAGATTCAGACAGATTTTTCAGCAGACCCATATTATTTTTTTTCAAAGTCCTTGATATACTCTTCATCCAGTTCACCCGACCTATAAGCCTCAATGAGATCCTGCACATATAAACCTATGGCATTAATCGGCTGACGCCAGTGGTGCGACACAGCGGAAAGCATTTCTCCCATGTCGGCAACCTGTTTCTGCTGATTAATAATCTGATCCTTCTGCCTGTTTAGCTCCAGCTCTTCGTGTACCCTGTCTTCGAGGCTGGCATTTGTAAGCACAAGCTCACTCACCGCTTTGCTGTGGTTGATCTCCAGTTCAGCAATAGACTTAATAAACCCGTTACGTATCATAAAGATAAGCACTAATGTACCCACTGATGCAAGTATGAAAATTATTATCATGTGTTTGCCAAACCAGCTGTGGAGGATACTCCTTTCTGAGAAAAACAGATAATTACCGATCACTTCCCCCCCTCTGAAATCTTTAAGGTCAAACTCTTTAATAACTTCAAATTTTCTATTATCCAGATCCACGTAATTTATCTTTTTATTATGCTTGAAATCTGAAAGAAATTTATTGAAGTCAAGCCCCCCCGTATTATTATAGAGAGCAATGTGACTCCCCCCCTCTGCATGAGGCTTATCATGACTATGGTGCAATACTTCGCCATCTTCATCAAAATTGATCAGAATCATGGTCTTGATATCTGCGATACTCTCGAGCCTCTTAGCAAAAAAAACTGACATTGACACCCGATTCGAGAAAACCTATCAGCTTCCCCCCCTCTACTATAACAGGTTCGACATGTCTGAAAAAAAAGACCGTTCCTGCATTTTTCGATACCGTTGACCGAATTTTTCGTAGCTAAAGCGAGCTTGACCATCCCTCTGTCGGCGATATTCTGTCCGGACATCGATGGCTTATGGGACCTGTGTAGTATAGTTCCGTCAGGCAGGATAAAATTATGGAGGACTCCTGATTTCGCAAATAAAGAATTCGTATATGAATAATATCGGTTGGCAAGTTTAGATAAAGTCTCTTTGTCCCTTCTAATAAATGCGGATTTGATCTCTTTATCACTTAGTATAAACTTCGTATTTGCTTTGAGTAGCTGAACCGTTCTTCTAGGGAAATTATTGTAATAGTTATCAACAACAGTCACTTTCTCTTTATGCAGGAGTTCCACATTCATAGAGTACTGAAGCCACTCATCTAGTATATAAAAAGTCATGGCAAGTGCAGTAATAAGTACAGTAAAAAAAATTGTTCTTGATTTGACTGTCATAAATAAACTCACAATACATTTATATGTACCAAGTATAACACATTATTAATTTAGAATTGAATTATTTTAATATAATCACAAATATGAAAAAATCACAAATATTTGTTATACTAATCATATATATAAAGTAATGAGGTTTTTTTTATGGCACACCTTACCGCAAAAAAAAGGCTATAACGATCTTGCAGACAGGCTCAACAAGTTTCCGCAGGGTGCTCCGAAGAGTGAAACTCTATTCAAAATCCTCTCTATCCTTATGACAGAAAAGGAGGCTGCACTCATTGCACAGCTCCCGATAAAACCCTTTACGGCAAAAACTGCCGCCTCAATATGGAAAATGAACGAGACCGAAGCAGCAAGACAGCTGGAGGCTCTTGCCAACAGGGTTCTTTTAATAGATATCCCTGAAAATGGCGAAATAAAATACGTTCTTCCACCGCCCATGGCAGGTTTTTCGAATTCTCCATGATGCGAACCAGAGGGGGGGATATAGATCAGGCTCTCCTTGGACAGCTCTTTTATCAGTATATGGACGTGGAAGAGGAATTCATCAAACAGCTCTTTGTAAATGGAGAGACTCAGCTTGGGCGTACTTTCGTAAACGAACAGGTACTCTCGGAGGATAACAGCCTCTATGTCTATGATTACGAAAGAGCTACGGAAGTTATAAAAACAGCCAGCCACATAGGCGTGAGCATGTGTTATTGCCGACACAAAATGCAGCATGCAGGTAAAGCCTGTGATGCACCTATGGATATATGCATGACATTCAACAATGTGGGCAGTTCGCTGATCAGAAACGGATACGCCAGACAGATAGATGTGAGCGAATGCATGGATCTGCTGAATCAGGCATATGAATATAACCTTGTGCAGTTCGGTGAGAATATCAAAAATGAAGTGAGCTTCATATGCAACTGCTGTGGTTGCTGTTGTGAAGCCTTAAAAACTGCACGCAAATTCGGCATACTGAATCCCGTACACACCTCTAATTTTCTGCCAGAAGTTATCGAAGAGACCTGCACGGGCTGCGGCAGATGTGCAGAACTCTGCCCCCCCATCGAAGCCATGACAATCGTATCCGCAAACGACCCTGAAAGACTGAAACGTAAAAAAAGCTAAAGTGGATGAGGAGACATGCATAGGTTGTGGAGTCTGCCTCAGAGGGTGCAAAACCGATGCTTTGAAACTGAAAACCAGAGAGAAGCGTGTTATCACTCCGGAAAACGCTGTACATAAAGTCGTTCTGATGGCCGTTGAGAGGGGGGGCTGTCTTCAACATCTGATATTCGACAACAGAGCACTGTTTTCACACAGAGCAATGGCTGCAATCCTGGGTGCTGTTTTGAAAATGCCACCCGTAAAACAGCTCATGGCCGCCGAGCAGGTAAAATCGAAATACCTGTTAAAGTTGATTGAAAAATTTGATACTTGAGCTTAAAATACGTTTACCGATTTAACTAAGTGTATAGCAAGAGGGGGGGTGTCATATGAAGCAGGCAGTATATTTTTTTAGCAGCTATTGCCGTGGTAGTTATCCTGTCTATCTTCTCTGCATCCATGTGGGGGGGCGGAAAGCCCGAGGTTCTGCCTGACAATTTCGATCTTACCATAACAGGCGAGATGACAGTCGGAGAGTTTATTCAGCAAAACAGCCTTGAGAAGCCTTTTGCAAAAAAACTGCTCGGTCTGCAATCCCCCCTGATGATCTTGAAAAGAGTATATCCGAGTTCGGTTCTAAAGAACAAATACTGGCAAAATACAAAAAGAATCTCGCCCTGTCTGTAGAGCATGAGACGAAAAACTGGTTTAAGATACCTTTAAAATTTGCACTCTGGTTCGCTTTCATGATCTTTTGTTTTGTGCTTTTGAAATCGGGCAAAATCACATCTAAAAACCGAAAATGGCTATATGCCGCAGCCTTTGCATTATTCGGCATAATACTTGGAGCAGACCCCCCCAGCCCAATGGGGGGGACTGTGAAGGATGCCGCATATCTTTACGGGAAAGCAGGTGCAATATTTCCGCCCAGAATGATAGCTCTCACAATATTCCTTGCGACTGTCCTGCTGGCTAATAAATTCATATGCTCATGGGGGGGCTGTCAGTTCGGAACGCTTCAGGATTTTGTTTTCAGACTAAACTCAGATGCCGAAAAAAAAGATTACCCACATTCAAGCCACCGTTCGCTCTGTCCAACACTATACGCATTGTTATTTTTGTTGCTATGTTTTATACGGCGATAATGTATGCACTGGATTTTTTTTCGCAGTTATAGACCTTTCAAGATTTTTAAACCTAAAATGCTGGGGGGGGTATACGGAGCTGTATTCACAGGGGGGCTATCCTGATACTGAGTCTTTTCACCTACAGACCGTGGTGCATGTTTTTCTGTCCGTTCGGGCTCGTCGGATGGCTGGTGGAAAAGGTGAGCATCTTCAACATAAAGGTAGATTACGACTCATGTATTGCATGCAATAAATGCAGTAAAGAGTGCCCGTCCACCGTTATGGACGCTATTTTGAAGCAGGACAAGGCTGTAATCCCCCCCGACTGCTTCTCATGCGGAATATGCGTGGAGGTCTGCCCTACTGACTCCGTAAGCTTTAAATCCGGTAAAAGATCGAAAGTTCCCGAGGGGGGGAAATTCAGCGGTTAAGCTATCCCCCCCAGAACAATCTTACCCCCCCTTGTGCTACCCGACTCTATATCGGCGTGAGCCGTCGCAGCCTGATCCAGTGAGTATACCCCCCCTGAGACAAAAACCCTCACAAACCCTTTATCTATAAGCCCTGCTATCTCTGTAAGGTTTTCAGGCGATATCTGCACCTTAATCCCTTGAACATTAACCCCCCCTTTCGCCTCACCGGCTTTGCAGACACGCTCCGCTGTAATGGTTGGAACAGTGACAATCATACCGTCGGGCTTAACCACATTCACTGATCTCTCCCCCCCTACCTCAAACCCCCCCATATTATCTAATACGAAATCCACAGGTTCAACGGCATTAACGAAATCACATGTATTATAATCGATCACTTCATCTGCACCAAGCTCAAGGAGGAATGAGTGGTTTCTCTCAGATGCCGTACAAATCACATACGCACCTTTCATCTTCACAAACTGCACGGCAAGGTGTCCGACACCGCCTGCACCTGCATGTATAAGTACCCTGTCACCCTCTTTCACGTTCCCTACTGTAAACAGCCCCCCCTGCCATGCTGTCAGCCCTGCAACGGGCAGAGCCGCCGCATATAAAAGCTCGATATTTTCAGGTGCTTTCGCCATGTTTGAGGCTTTGGCAGTTGTGTATTCCGCATAGCCTCCGGTATCCCCCCCGAGGAAATCCAGCCTGCCGTATACCCTGTCGCCCACCTCAAAATTCGTCACATCACCACCTATGCTGTCAACCACACCTGCAATATCAAGCCCGGGTATCCAAGGCATACTATTTTTAATAGATTCTGCGATGAACCCCCCCAGCCCTCTTCTGGTCTTTGCATCCACAGGGTTAACACCTGCTCCTGCTACTTTTATGAGTATCTCATCAGATTTAGCGTCGGTTTCTCTATCTCAACGAGCTTCAGTTCATTCGGCTCGCCAAATTTCTCGATAATTACAGCTTTCATTTATGTCTCCTGATTTTATTTTATTATAACTAATAGGTAATATGAACGTTTTCAACATCATTAATTTGATTTATACTAGCATATAGAAAAGGAGACAGCTATGTTTGTTGATAATTTAAAGTTTATAAAACGCATGCCGATGGATATGCCCGGTGCAGTCAATGTTATAAAACAAGTTCCCGTGGGGGGGAATGCAGAAGGCTGGGAAGACCACGTTATGCGTGTTTTCACCATATCCGACATGGGTAACACACCTAAGCACACTCACGACTGGCCTCACATCAACTACATTATAAAAGGTGAAGGGCTGCTGCATATGGACGGCAAAGACCATCCTGTCGAAGAGGGTTCTGTCGCTTTTGTCCCGTCAGGTGGAGCACCAGTTCAAGAGCTCTACAAAGGGTGATTTTGTGTTTATATGCATAGTGCCGAACAAAGGGGGGGAATACTGATTCACTCCACTGAGTTGCCGACCGCTTTCAGGATACGCTTCATGTTGACTCTTGAGGTTTCGTTTGCAAGCATCTGAGTGAGTGTCTCTCTATTTTTAGGGTTGTCCTTTATGGTCTCACCCATTATGTCTATGATGATTCTTCTGCTGTCGGTATTGGTCTGCTTGGGTGCTATCTCTCTGATAGTGCCTATTGTTTCCTTGCTCAGTTCCCTCTTTGACAGGGATTTGACCACAGCCTCGACAACATTTTCATCACTCTCAACAGGTAAAACTTCAGACAAGGCTTTTTCTGAATACTTATCATCCATAAATTTGAGAGCTTCGGCGGCGGCACGTCTGAGCTCGCTGTCACTGCTGTTCAGATACTCTACTATATCATCCGAATACTCTGCGGACGCGGTATTACCCAAAGATTTAATCAAAAACCTCTTCTGAAGACTGTCGGCGGTATTAAGTCTGGATATCAGAGCATCAGCCAGTTCCGCGGCTCTTTCAGGATACTTATCCATGAGCTTTTTACTTATCGAGCCTATGGCAAGTACCGATGCGGTGGATATATCCATCCTTGGATCGTTTCTGACTATATTACTAAGATGTGAAATAAGAAAAGTCAGAGAATCGTCCGTCAGCGGTTCTGTGACAGATGTGAAAGAGATAACCGCTCTGAGCCTGTTCTCATCTGAGAATTCACTGGATGACGCTATCCTGACCAATGCCTGTTGAGCCTCATCAACACCTATTATCCCGAGAATATTGATCAGTTCTCTGATCTGGCTGTCTTTCAGTTCTCCGCTCAGTATCTCATCAGGAACACCATATATAGCATCTCTGTTTGCCAGCAGGTACTCACGCATTGCGAGGGATATAGCCCTTGCCCGTCTGTCACCCAACCCTGACAGAAGCTCTTTCATTCTTTCATCACGATCGTTATTGCCCAGATGCTGTACAGAATCTTTCTTTTTCAAGACCTGTATCTCCTGTTTTTTTTAACTCATTCAATGACTCCTCAAAACTCATCCCCCCCTTAAAAGGATCTTGAGTATTGTGCTGTCTGCCGTTGAGCTTTTTCAGGCTTATCTTGATATCGGCACTGAAGACGCTGTCCCCCCCTTGCTCATCCAGATAACTAATTGATTCGTCACCATAAATACTATCTACCCATACATCACTGCTCGGTTTAAAAGAAAATTCAGATTTGGAAATGGCAACGATAGATGCCAGAGACCCCCCATATCGGAGAACAAGCTTAGATATTTTTGCTTTGTCTTATAAAGATTTACACCTGTAGTGTTATATTCTGCGAGATACTCTCCAGTGGAATCTTCCTGAATGACGTTATATGATTTTTCATCTTCCAGCACCATCTCAAGAGGCATATAGAGACCTTTGAGCATAAACCGCTCTTTCTCTGTCAGTCCGGACGGGTATATAAGTTTTTCTATTTTACCATTGTAACTTATACGGGTAAGCACAGGTCTGGAGTAAGCCTTCTCCAGATAGGTATCCTTCTCTTCGGCATTAACAACAGAGACAGGACCGACAAACAGCCCTGCCTCTATGAAATCATCCTTCACATCAAAAATTGTTAACTGTAGTACGGCATCAACATGCACTCTCGAATCTGCCAATGCATCGCCGAAATCTATCGCAGATGCAGTAGAAATCTTATACCGATAATAGGCTACACCCTTAGTCCATGTAAATTTTTTACTCTCCGCAACTTCATCTTTGGCGATATCATGCTTAGTATCAGATTAAGCGACAACACAAACACCGATACCACTATGCATAGTATTGCGGCAAATTTTATAAGTGCTTTCCTTTTCATATAATGCTTTTAAAAACTCCAGCTCTTCGATTTATTAAGCAGAGTTGCTTTCTTATCATAAAGTGCTTTTGTTTTATAGTACCACTTATACTTCTTCTTCTTTTTAGTTCCGCAAGGGTATGGGACACCCCCCCATTTTTTTACACCATTTTACTGTTCTATACTTAACATAGAGCCCGAATTTACCATAAATAACTTTCATATCATTAGTCACTTTAGTAGTCAGAGTCCCTGTCAGCAGTCTGTCTGAATCACTATTATAATCCACATCGGCGGAGGCGTAGACATTCAATATATCGTCTATAAGTGCAAGTGCCGCCACTGCTCCTGCAGAAAAGCCGAAACCTCCTACCCCCCCTGCATTCGCGTAAACATCAAAATTCATATCAGGCAGGTTATTATTGGTCGAAAGGATTGGATTATCAGGATTCACACTAAGCGTCGCCGAAAGTAATATGCCGAAGTTCCCCCCCTCAACTCCTGAAGACATAGTCACAGGCACAGGTCCTAAAAAGAACATGGATTTTGCCAATGACTGCTCTTTATTCCAGCTCCTTGGGTAACTGCGGGTTATACTATCTGCCCACATCTCTTCGCTGTACAGAACATCCCCCCCCATGAACTCAATCTCTGTGCTGTACCCAGTATCTCCGGGTGAATTCACATATGCTGAATGCTGGTCAGACACTCTGAAAAGGTCAGTAGATTTCTTAAATATATAGATGGGCATGCTTATTTCAGACTTCTCGATAACACCGTAAAGAGTTGAGGTCTGCAAGCCTGTCCGGGTGTACATATCCAGCTTAGCCTTGACTTTGCTCTTCTTCCCCCCCTTAGATTTCTGATAATCCTTTTCTATCATATAATCGCTGGCAGCCCTTGAACCGGGAAGAGAATAAATAGTTATAAATGCTTCATAAATATTATCATCTTCGTCCAATTCAGCCAGTATATTATCTGGATCTATAATCAAACGCATACCGAACTTGTTATAAGAATTTATCAATTCTGTTGCGGCTCTCTCTCCCAGAACCCTGTATCCCCCCTACTGATGGAACAGAAGGAACAGAAGGTACACTCGGAGCAGTGAGTTCAGTCGCCACACTGCGGACTATTTCAAGTGCAGTCGCCATAGGTATATTTATATCAAAATCTATTGTATGGCTTGGTGTTGAGTGATCCAGAGCTTCATCTGCATCAAGTTCCGGGGGGGCAGTCGTCTCAAGCAGATTCATTGTAACGGCATCCTTAAACTGTCCCAATATGCTGTCCCAGTAATTCAGGTCAATCCATGTGTCATTAACATTTATCTGAGCCTTTAACTTTATCTGATCGAGCACCGCATGTGTCGGAACAGGTCCTTCGATTATAATCTCTGCATGTCCATGTACATGAGTATTCCCATGATGTGGAAACTCCGCAGTCAAATCAAGAGTATGTGCCGCAGTTGCATCATAATCTTCAAGATCAAGCACAATAGTTGTCTCTTCCAGTACAAATTCCTTGATGATGATGTTGGTTACATCGGCATTGCTCGTGTCGACATTCAAAACGATGTTGGTCGCTCTGGAACGAGCCGCTGTAGAAAATTCGTTGTCGTCCTCATTCGCCTCTGCAATAAGATTATCAGGGTCTATATGCCCCCCCACGACAAAATAATCGCCGCCAGACTGTATATCCTGCGGCAGAGCAAACTCGACACTCCGCACGATATTCCCAACAGCCAGCGTTTCTATAGAATCAGTCCCCCCCAGAAAATACTGCTCTATCTCTGTTGATTCGTCAGTCTCACCCAGAGCATTAAACTGATCGTTATTGACTATATAGAAATTGACTGTGACACCTTCAACAATGGTGCCTGATTCGATAGTGTATGTGAGTGCAACACCATGCCCGGCATTTGCTGTTCCTGACGGCTGTTCTATATTGGATATTTTAAGGTTGACAGCATCGGGGGGGTCTACAGCAGAATCAGAAGAACTGCCCCCCCCTCCTCCACCGCCACATGAAACTATTGAAAAAAAACAATAGCTATGGATAATAACAACAATCTCATAACTTCTACCCCCCCCACATGAAACTATTTCTACAGTTTAAGTTTAGCACCTAAGTCGATAACTTTCATATTATTTTGCATTTTCTGTCAAAAAAAAAATGAATCGTACCAATAAGTAAGTATTCTTATTTAAAACATATACTTAAAATTATCCTCAAAAATTAACAATAAATAAAAAGCATGGGTGCAGTATTCTCGGCACAGATAAAATATTCTGTTTCAAGAGTGATCAAAGTGTATTATCTTCAAAATTAAGAGACATCGGAGCTGTGTATGCAAATTTTACTTGTCGAAGATGATATAGACCTCGCCGAAAACATAATAGACTACCTTGAAGATGCAGGCTATACCATGGATTACGCCATGAACGGAGAATCCGCCCTTAATTTTCTACAATCTGGGCACTACGATGCTGTTATCCTTGATATAGGTCTGCCGGGGGGGATAGACGGTTTTACTGTCTGCGAGAGGATACGCACGGAGCTTAAGCTTAATATCTCTATAATAATGCTCACTGCCCGCACCCATCTGGACGACAAGCTTGCAGGTTTTCAGGCAGGGACTGATGATTATCTCCCCCCCAAACCTTTCGAGCTGCCCGAACTGAAGGTTCGTATCGATGCCATAGCAAGACGTGGACATCCCCCCCCTGTCGATGAGATTATTCAAGTGGGGGGGGATCTCGAATACGATGTGCGAAACGGTCTTCTGAAAAGAAACGGCATGGACATACCTCTGCCGCCCGTCTGCTCACAGATAGTCAAAGAGCTAATGCAGAAATATCCTAATATAGTGACAAGAAACGAGCTGGAATACGCCATATGGGGGGGTGATGTTCCGCCTGATACGGATACCCTTAAGGTTCACTGGCATACACTCAGACAGTTTGCCGATAAGCCTTTCGACACACACTCCTTCATCACGATCAGAGGCAAAGGATACATGGTCAGGGGGGGTACAGAGGGATGAAGCTAGCTCCATCAAGCCTGAGGCTCAGGATAATACTTGTCTTCTCTCTATACAGCGTACTGCTCGGTGTTCTTATGGTCGGATCGATCTTTATAGCGACAAGGATAGCGGAGGAGTATTCACTGAGGAAGCGTCTCACATATGAGGCGGATCAGTATGTGACAAGTATGGCTGAAAGACTCAGTTCCCCCCCTATGATATCGGGGGGGGTCGAACTTCCTGTCCCGACATCCCCCCCTTATATGACAACATATTACGGCGACGACCTGTTACCTGAATGGTCATCGGAAGAACTGCCCTCTCTTGAAGAAGGGGGGGAGTATAAAAGAAAACATGATAAGCAGATTTATTACATAGCGATCAGGGAATTTGCTGACGGAGAAAGATTTTATCTGCTCTACAACGTCACGACGATAGACTCTAATCAGGAGCATACAGCAATTCTTCGACAGGTTCTTCTTGTCACATTCCTACCGGTGAGCCTCATTGGTCTTATACTTGGACTTATCACGCTCATAAATCCATATCACCTGTAGTTCGGCTGGTCAGAATCGTCAAAAAAAGTGAAGAGAGCGGTGAACTCCCTGAGAATTTTTCAGGGAGTTTCGAAGATGATGAATTGGGCTGCTTGCCAGAACACTAGAACATGCAGTTCGGGAGATGCAGACCGCCATGGAGCGTGAAAAAGCTTTTGCAAGGGATGCAAGCCACGAGCTGAGAACACCCGTAACTACAATGAAAGGTTCTCTTGAGCTGTTAAAAACATCACCTTATATACGGAATGAGAAGGATATGAAACTGTTCGGCAGGCTCGACCGCTCCACAAAAAATATGGAGCACCTGATACAGTCTTTCCTATGGCTGTCCAGACAGGAGAGGCATCTGGCACAGGGTGAATGCTACCCCCCCCATGAACTGATAGACGAAGTGATAGAAGCTCACGATTACCTGACAAGGAACAAAAATCTTGATATAATAGTAGTGAAACATTCCGACACAAAAATGAATGTTGCTCCCCCCCAGATAGTCTCAATCCTGATAAGCAACCTCCTTCGCAACGCAATTCTATATACACAGGAAGGGAGTATAACCATTACTATTAATGAGTTCTGTATATCAGTGAAGGACACGGGCGTAGGCATCGAAGAAGAAAATCTCAAATCTCTCAAAAGCGGCGGAGGCCCGCTCAACGCAAAGGGGGGGTTTGGATTTGGAATCTCGATAGTACAGCGTCTTTGTCAGTATCTCGGCTGGGGGGGGATGGCATTAGACTCGGAACTAGGCAAGGGGGGGACTCTGGTTACCATTTGCCACTGCAAGGATATGCCTGACGGAAGGTGTGACACCCCCCCATGTGACCAGAGAAGAAATCTTATCATATCGAAAAAAAGTATGCCTTAACCTTTTCTTAACCTTGCCTGTGATAGCCTGAAGCATCATAAATCGAAGAGCGGGGGGGATTGCTAAATACCGCTTTTTGTGGAGGCAAGAGATGGGAAATGATAGAAAGCTCACTCGTAGAAGCGTGCTGAAAAGCATGAGTGCTGTGGCTGCGGTCGCGGCAGTTAGTGGATGTGCAGCGGAGAAGACAGATGCCAAAAAAAGCATTTGCCGAGCATTCAAAACCGCTAAAAGCACCGGAGATCGAAGGTAAAGTTATTGCGGGCGGAACTCCACACAACTGTGGAGGCAGATGCCAGAGTAAATATTATGTTCAGGATGGCGTAATCAAGAGGATTGTGACTGACGAAGGCCCGGATAAAGGGCTTGATGAAGGGAACGACCCTCAGAGAAGATCCTGCATACGCTGCCGTTCTAGGAAAGAGTGGTTTTACCGCTCAGACAGACTGATGTATCCGCTCAAGCAGACAAAAGAGCGTGGCAACATCGACGGATTTGTCCGCATAAGCTGGGAGCAGGCTTATAAAGAGATAGGACAGAAGCTCAAATATGTTTCTGATAAATACGGCGGAGAAAGAGTGTTCGTGGGGGGGTACTGCTCCGGTGACGGAACAGGATGGGCCAGAAACTCCGCAAAACACTTGCTCAACACCGCTTTCAGTGGTTTCGCAGGTTATCGTGACGACTATAGCTGGGGGGGGCACTCGACCATATGGCATCCTTCATGGAAGGTGTCGGTTATACCCCCCCTGTTTCAAACTATCGTGACGATGCAGTCAACGCCGACCATTTAGTTCTTTGGAGCTACAATGGTATGGAGAATATCTGGGGGGGAACTCAGAGTGGATGGCTTCTTACTCAGCTTAAAGAGAAAGGGATAGCCATAACGAGTGTGGACACACGTGTATCTATGACAACAGGTACGGTCGATGGCGAACTGCTCGCAGTTCAGCCGGGTACAGATGCTGCACTTCAGTTGGGAATGCTTCATCACCTGCTTACAAAACGCCTGAAGGATATGGACATAGATTTCATTAAGTCCCATGTCCACGGATTCTTTGATGATGAAAACGCCAAAAGCTACCACGCAGACGTGGCTGACGGAACATATACAGTCCCTGCCGGTGCTAGTCTCAGTGCTTTTATACTCGGCGATAACGACGCACTCGTAAAGGCCGGTCTAAACAAGGCTACATCCATTTATCCTGCAACAATCGGATACAATGTAAACCCTTCCGACATACTATACGGTAAAGAAGCTCCTATCTATGGTCAGATGGAAAAAAAACACCCGAGTGGGCTGAGGCTATCACAGGTGTCAAAGCATCTGCCATCAGAAAACTGGCTGATACCTACCTTGATAAAAAAAGTAACAACATGGATCGCTTCAGGTTTCCAGAGACATACAGAGGCAGAGCAGGCTGTTTGGCTTGGACGACTCCTCGCAGTTGTGACCAAAAACTTCGGTAAACCGGGTGCAAGCTGGGGGGGTATGCCAAACTGGAGCTACGTGAAAGGACCTTCTACAGGTCTTAAAACAGGCAGTAAAAATATAGTCAGCTACGACTACAGCCAGCTGTCAGTACCTCCTAAATACCTCAAGAACGGCACAGATAAGAACGTTGCAATCAGTATCTGGCTTGATAACGTAGAGCACGACCAAGGCACATCGACATGGAACGACGGTCAGGTTAAAAACCTTCGCTCATTCAAAGCCTATCTGAACTTTGCAGGGAACATGCTCCTCAACCAGAACGGAGACATCAACTATGCCAAGAAGGTCGTAACTGACCGCAACAAGCTTGAAGTGATAATAACTTGCGATCATTATATGACAACATCTGCTCAGTTCTCCGACTATGTTCTCCCAGGCACTATGGCTATGGAGAAGGTCGGTGCATCTACAGGTTGGTTCAGTAATGAAGTTATCGTAATGAACAAAGCCATAGACGCTCCGGGCGAGGCTAAAGATGAATATGATATCTGTGCAGGCATAGCCGACGCTGTAGGCAAGAAAGATGCTTATACTGAAGGCAAATCCATGGAGCAGAGACTTGCAGAGGGCTGGAAAGCTCTTCAGGATAAAGGCTATTATGATATCAGCTGGGAAGAGGCAAAGAAGACAGGTATGTGGAAAGCACCTGCTCCTAAGCAAATCAACTATAGTGAATTCTATGACGATCCTGCAAAGAACCCTCTTAATACACCGTCAGGTAAGTTTGAAGCTTATTCACAGCTTATAATGGAAGATTATCAGGGGGGGCGTTTCCACGACAATATCGACAGAAGCGGAAGACTTGTAGGCGGAGTTATCATAGACAAGAAGAACCCTAAAGGTTCTGACGGCCGCCGTTTCGTTTACCCGATACCAATGTATATCCCTCTTGTCGAAGGTAGACACGCAACCGAAACAGGCAAGCTGAAACACCCTGACCTCACAGGTGCAAACCGCAAGGGCTACTCCTTTACACTGCACACATGGCACATTATGCATCGTTCACACTCTACGCTGAATAAGGTTGCATACCTCAATGAGCAGTATAAATTCGATAAAGACGGTGATCCTGCATATGTGGATTCCAAAAAAGGCAACCTGCAGGTATGGGAAAGCAATGTATATGAGTCTGTTCTTCTGAACACTGCCCATGCATCAGAGCTTAACCTTAAATCAGGTGCAGTAGTGAAGATAAGCAACGATCGTGGTGCGATATACGCTTCTGCTCAGTTCACCGAAACAGTACCGAAGAATGTTATATTCATCGGTCAGGGCGGATGGCACAGTCTGGATAAAGACGGTGTTGACGAGGGTGGATGTGCAAACACACTCACCAGCCTCAGACCATCCAGAATCGCAAAATTTATGACACTGGCAAACGACTGCCGTGTGAAGATAGAAAAGGCTTAGGGGGGGGACAACGATGACTGTACAATATGGATTTTACTATAATCAGGAACGTTGTGCTGCTGTAAGGCCTGTATAGTTTCCTGTAAAGATTGGAACGGAGTTAAACCGGGACCGGCCAACTGGAGAAGAGTGACAACTGTTGAGGAAGGTACTTTCCCTTCTACAAAGGTTCTCAACCTCTCCATAGGGTGTAACCACTGTGAAACACCTGCATGTGCGGCTGTATGTCCGGTACAGGCTATAACAAAACGCGAAGAGGACGGCATAGTCCTCGTGGATCGCAATAAATGTATCGCTTGCCATCAGTGCGAAGATCAGTGTCCATTCGGTGCACCTCAGTTCGGCGACGAAAGGAGTGAACCGAAGAAAGACCCGAAATGGCAGGATGATCATCCGATGCAGAAATGTACTCTCTGCTGGGATCGAATTGAAATAGGCAAAGACCCTGCTTGTGTGGCATCATGCCCGCAGAGGGCTCTTGACTTCGGAACTATGAAAGAACTGGAAAGGAAATATCCTAACAGTCCGCTTTCTGTTGTGGGATTTGCCAGACCTGATAGAAACCCGTCAGGTGAGAAACTGGATAAAACTACTAATCCTTCCATCAGGTTTCGTTCGAAATAAAATTGTTAGCCCGTGGGGGGGAGTTTTCCCTGCGGGCGATTTTTACGGGGGGGCCGGAAAATGAAAAGAATAACCTGTGCCGATTTAAAAAAATATCAAAAACAGTCAGCTCGCTTCATATGCCAGGGTATATGCAGATATGGAAGCGAAATTCCATCAGATTGTTTTGGATAACGGACTGGGCATAGGTGATTACAAACCGAATATAGAACTCCGTAAAGCCGTCTCGACCGCTTCGGTAAACTCTGCCAGAAGCTACTGCACAGGTGAAATGTCCGAGGCATGCAGAAACTGCAAAACAGGCGAAGGGGGGGCGACAACCTTTGTCCTCACTCTTGCCTGCAACCGTGACTGCTATTTCTGCACCAATAAGAACCAGCAGGATTATAAAGAACTCCAGACATCGTACAATGACGTGGTCGGCGAATTCGACATATTCGCAAAAGGACAAACAGTCAGGTCTGTTGCCCTCACCGGCGGAGAACCTCTGCTGCTGCCTGATGTCTGTGAAGAATTCTATTCTCACGTTAAACAGCACGACCCTTCCATACACACCAGAATGTATACAAACGGTGACCTGATAACCCCCCCTGAGATAATGGACAGACTAACCCCCCCTTTTCTTGATGAAATACGGATAGGCATTAAATGGGAAGAGGATGAAACTATCAACCTCGAAAAGGCACAGGAAGTTTTGGCATTATGCAGTAACTACGACCTTGATACTGTCATTGAGATGCCTGTACTGCCGCAAGGGTACGACCATATGCTGAGCCTGATCAAACTGGCTGACCAAACAGGCGTTAAGAGTATAAATATCCTCGAATACCTCTTTGCGTGGAATCATGCAGAGGATTATGCAGAAAAAGGCTATAGAGTGAAAAACCCTGCCTATACCATACCTTATGCATACGACTATGCAGGCGGACTGCCTGTTGACGGGAGCGAAGAGACCGCCCTCAGACTGGTTCAATATGCAATGGAAAATCCGATGAATTGTGCAGTACACTACTGCTCACTCGACAATAAACTCAGCTCACAGATATTCCATCAGAATAAGAGCTATAAACCCACGGCATACGAGATGATATCTCAGGATGATTTTTTCATTAAGTCCCTTAAGGTTTTCGGTGACGATGCCGACAAGGCTAAAGCTGTTTTAGACAATTCCTGTTACGCAATTGACGGTGACATGATGGAGATACACCCTTCGAAGTTGCAGGAATTATTTAAACACGGCATCAAGGAAATACTGCTGAGCTACTCCGTTGCCGAACAGATATGCGACGGACAGTTTGCAATACGCGAAGCATGGGTAGATTTATTAGAACCGTCGGACGAGGTAAAATAATGGAAAACGTTACAGAGCTGAAAGAGATAATGAAAGCAAGAGCAGCCCTTTATGAATATATCTCCGCCCTGCTCACAGACCCCCCGACATAGAGCAGATAAAAGCATATTCTAAGCTCGTTGAGGCACTTATGACAGCCATCCCTGAAACTGACGGCATATATAATGAGCTGAATAAAAGCCTCACTTCTTTAACGGCGGACCAAGGGGGGGACGAGATGAAGATCAAAAGGGATTTCACTGCTCTTTTATGCATGGGAGAATCGGCGGTGGGAAACTGTGCTTCGATCTACTATACTCCTGAACATCTTATCAAAAGAGAACCATGGACACTTGTAAGGAAATTTTACGCAGAGTGCGGATATGAGCCGCTCAAACAGACAGGGCTTGAGGACAGCATGTCTATGGAGCTTTCATTCCTCGCCCAGCAGTCTGTCTCTGCATCCGAAAAAGAAGATATAAACGCCATAATAGACTCAGTAAAACTGCAGAAGAGATTTATAGCGGAACATCTCGATTTCTGGGCTGATGATTTTTGTGACGACCTCATCCTCGCAGGCGAAGGCACACCGTTCGAGGGGGGGATCTGCAGATCACTGAAAGCTATACTGAAATATGATACTCTCCTGCTGGATATGATGATAGAGGAGGAAGCTGCATAGCTATGAACCTGCTGGCATGGACGGGGGGGTTTTCCCGTGCGATAGATCGTATTTTCGGCGAAGTGAGTGTAGACAGCTATCGCTGTGTCAATATGATCAATAAGAATGCTAACTGCACCAAATGTCTGGACACATGCCCCCCCAAGGAAGCCATAATCATGGGCTCGGCAGGGACGGGTCTTATGGTTGATCCGGATATCTGTATCGCATGCGGCAGATGTGTTGCATCATGCATGAACTCTGTTTTCGGACAGGTAGGGAGAAACAGCGACAAATTCTGGAAAAACCACCTCATAGATATTAAAAAGAAGAGCATCAGTATCACCTGTGACAATGCAGAAACCAAAGGTGATATTTCGGTAAGCTGTCTGGGTTCGATAAGCACACCGGAGATTATATCCATTATCAGACATTCACCATCACCATTCAGGTTTGAAAACGGTAGCTGTGAAACATGCAATAAGAAGAACGGTAAGCAGATCTTCGAGCCGAGACTCAAAGACGCTGTAGATTTCCTGAAACAGGTGGAAGGTGCGGAGATATCCGAAGGTGAGAACATCACAGCCAAGGGGGGGTTTTCGGTCAAAAGAGTAAGCAGGGATGCAATAAACGTTTCACGCAGAGATTTCTTTAAGCTGGGAGTCAGGAATGTAACAACCACCATAGCAGATTCTCTTGAACTCATAACACCTGAAAAAAACTCAACAAAACTCATCGAATCAAGAAGCACGGGCGAACAGCGTAAGATGCTAACCGAATCAGTCTCTGATATCATTCATAAATTCGGCGACACCGTCATAGTCGGCGACAACATCCACACAGCCGAAATTTCTATAAACGATGAAGCATGTGCCAAGTGCGGACTTTGCAGCAAGATGTGCCGCAGTAGTGCCCTTAACGGCAAACCTCCGTCACACAACGGACAGAAATGCACCGGATGCGGACTTTGCGTAATCGCCTGCCGTAAAGGTGCTCTGAGCCTTCATAAAACAATAAACAAATCATCCATCTGAACACCCTTGACAATTTCTTCTGAAATACTAAGCTTTAAAGGGTGAGGCGGGTAATATGAAAATAGATCGCAGAGATTTCTTAAAACTATCAGGCATGAGTATATTGGCTCTTCAATTTACCCCCCCTGAACTATTTGCAGCAGAATCACACATCACCCATGCCACCCACTTCGGAGCTTTCAGAGCTAAGGTGCAGGACGGCAGACTGATCGGAATAGAAAATTTCCCTCACGATAAATCTCCGAATATTGCACTTCAGTATATGGCAGACAGGCTCTATGCTTCAAACAGAGTACAGGCCCCCCCATATATCCGCAAAAGCTATCTGGAGAATAAATCCAACCCTGAGATGCGAGGCAGAGAACCGTTTGTAAAGGTCAGCTGGGAGCAGGCTCTCGATCTGGTGGCGGAGAAGCTCGAAAGTATCAAGCAGGAGTTCGGTAACGATCCATATTCCGCACTGCAAACAGCACATGGGCACAGGCAGGGCTGGTCAATAGACCTGCGAGCTGGCAGGGGGGGCGTTTTCTCAACTATTTCGGCGGATTTTCAGACACCATTGGGGGGGATTACTCCACAAGTGCCGCTCAGCATATCCTCCCTCACATCCTCGGCACAATGGATGTCTACAGCAGGCAAACCTCCAGCAATGTCATAGAGAAAAATACCGAAGTCATGATCCTCTGGGGGGGTGTGGATGCACTCAAGACGAACCGTATCGACAGCAAGATACCTGATCACGACATGGACGAATGGTTTTATAAATTCAAAAAAGCCGGAATGGAGATTATCTGCATAGACCCTGTTAAAAGCGAAACGGCAGACAAGATCGCAGGTGAATGGCTACCTATTATACCTAATACAGACGTGGCCATGATTCTCGCTATGTGCCATGTCCTGCTCACGGAAAACCTTTACGATAAAGATTTTATAAATAAATATACCGTCGGCTTTAAGCATTTCGAAGAATATTTGAAAGGCTCTGAAGACGGCACACCCAAATCCCCCCCCGAATGGGCGGAAAAGATATGCAGTATCTCGGCAGAGAAGATCAGATACCTAGCCAGACTTGTTGTAAATAAACGTTCTCTGCTTTCAGCCAGCTGGGCTTGTCAGAGATCACATCACGGTGAACAGTTTCACTGGAGTCTGGTCACACTCGCATCGATGATAGGTCAGATAGGACTTCCGGGCGGCGGCTTCTCATCTAACCTGCATTACGGAGGGGGGGGTGCATCCCCCCCCGGCAGTGATGTGCGTATGCCTGTGGGTGTTTCGCAAGGGCGTAACCCTGTTAATACTTTTATTCCTACATCACGTCTTGGCGAAATGCTCCTTTATCCCGGCAAAACCATAGATTTCAACGGACGTAAAATCACATACCCCCCCAATATCAGACTCGTCTACACGGCAGGGGGGGTTACCCCCCCCATCGGACACCAGCCTGATGTCAACGAAGTTATACGGGGGGGATTCAGAAAGATGGACACCGTCATAACACACGAACCATGGTGGACACCGACCGCCAGAATGTCAGATATAGTGCTCCCTGCCACAACCACGATGGAACGCAACGATATCAGTTTCGGCGGAACACACAGCCGTAACAGAATCTGGGCGATGAAACAGCTTGTCCAGCCCTTATTTGAGGCTAAAGACGACTTCTGGATATTCAGCCAGCTTGCGAAAAGATTCGGCTTTGAAAAGAAATTTACCGCAGGCAGAGACCTCATGGACTGGGTAAAATGGAGCTACGGCAGAAGTGAATCAAAAGTCCCTTTCGAGAAATTCTGGCGTGACGGATTAGTCGAATTTGACACCCCCCCAGAGGATAATAAATGGTATGTCAGGTATGCAGATTTCAGGCGAAACCCCCCCGAAAAGCATAATCTGCGTACACCTTCAGGCAAGATAGAAATATACAGCGAAAAGATAGCCTCCTTCGGTTATGCCGATTGTCAGGGGGGGCATGCGAAATGGCTGCCGCCGTCCGAATGGCTTGGCGGAGGAGAAGTCGGGAAATATCCATTCCATCTGCTCACCCCCCCTCACCCAAGATACAGACTGCATTCCCAAATGGATAATACAGGTCTGAGGCATAAGTATAAAATAAACGGCAGAGAACCTATGAGTATCAGCAGGGCAGACGCTGAAAAGCTGTCTCTTCGTACAGGAGACTTAGCAGAAGTCTATAACGACAGAGGGAGCATAGTCGTGGGTGTAAAGGTCGTAGATGCCATCAAAGAAGGGGGGGTTATTGCCGTTGACGAAGGGGGGGCGTGGTATTATTCCGAAGGTGAAGACAGATGCTTGTCCGGACAGGGGGGGAATGTGCTGACATCCTCCAGAGCTTCATCGAAACTCGCTCAGGGTACTGCTGCCAATTCCTGTCTTGTTGCCATCCGAAAGCTGAATTCAGCACCGGAGAATAGAGCATACGAGACACCGGAGCTTATATGAGATTTATTTTTTCTATCATTATGATTATGCTTTTATTATCAGGCTGCAAAAGTGTCAATGATACCCCCCGCTGATAGACGGTGAAGAGCTGTACCTTGAAAGATGCAGCACCTGCCACAGTGCAACCCCCCCGCCCGAAAACTATACCAAACAGGAGTGGCTTGGAATACTTGAATCTATGCAGGTTCATGCCGATCTTGATAAAGAAGACTTAGAGATTATATACAGATACCTGTCGTCGTGTGTCGATCAAAACGGCACCAACTAAAATCTATTTCGATAGTCCTGCGGATTTATCCCGTAATGTCTGAGAAACGCCCTTCTGAACTGTTCAGTGCTTTTAAAACCGCATTTATCGGCTATTTCGTATAGTGTAAGGCTTCGGTTTCCCAGTAAACTAATCGAATGTTCAAGCCTTAACATCTCCAGATATTTTGCAGGTGTGGTCTCCAGCTCGGCGACAAAGCATCTGGCAAAATTTCTCGGGCTCATACCTGCTCTCGATGCCATATCGTCTATTTTGATTGGCAGGTGAAAATTCTCCTGCAGCCAGTCTGTGGTGGCTGTCAGCCTCGTCTCCTCTGTATTTTGGGCTCTTAAACGACTGCTGTATTGCGACTGCCCGCCTGACCTTCTCAGGTAAACCACTAAAAAAAACGTGCCACGTTAACAGCGAAGCTCCGTCCCAAATCCTGCTCAACCAGAGATAAACAAAGGTCTATACCCGAGGTAATGCCTGCAGAGGAGTAGACATTGCCGTCACGGACATATATTGCATCCCTTTCGGTTTTGATATCTTTATATTTCTTTTTTTAATTCGTCCAGAGCCATCCAGTGTGTTGTGGCCTTCCGTCCATTAAGAACACCTGCCTCGGCAAGAGCAAAAGCACCTGTGCAAATCGACACAATGCGATCCACAGAGGTGCTTTTATCATTTATCCAGCCTGCAAGTTCTCTATTCTCCTGAAGATAACGGTAGTCTCTGCCGCCGCTTATGAGCAGCGTATCTATCTTCTTGTCCCAGCCCTTCCATGATGCTTCTGCCACTATCTTTATACCACAGGCAGTTGCACATGCACCAACCTCTTCCGCAAGCACGTGAAGCTTGTAAAACGCTTTCTTGCCGGACATTGCCAGTATTTCGTTTGCAGTGGCAAACACGTCCATAGGTCCTGCGATATCGATGATGTCTGCCCCCCCTTCATAGGCAATCATTACAACCTGATGCATAAGCTAACCCCCCCAAGGTAAGATAGTATGTTCTGCTGAGACTATATTATTAATTATACCTCTTCCGTGTATGGAGGTGCAGGATAATATTCGAGCAGATTTCTCGCCGCTCTTGAGTGATTCGCATCGTAAAGCTGACCAATCAGCCATAGTGTAGCATCTATCCCTGCTGTTGCCCCCCCTGCACTTGTCAGCAGATTTCCGTCACGGACATAGCGGACATCATCACAGATGGTCAGGTCTTTCTCCACATCTTTCAGATTATCCAGAAAATACGAATGAGTATTTATCTTTTTACCTGCTGCATACCCCCCCGAAGCTGCCACCAGAATTGCTCCTGTACATATTCCCACAGCCCACTCAACCTCACCACTGACCTTTTTATCCACTCCATCATAGCTCTGTTTTTTATTTGCGGAACTAGATTCACAGTTCCCGGGATGAAGAGAATATCAGGTTTCGGCATATTCTCCACTGTGTAGTCGGGGGGGATTATCTTAGTACCACCGAAACACTTAACCACTCCATCTTCCATTGCAACTGTATATATCTCGTCATCTGCCTTCTGTAGATACTTAGATGCCTGTAATACTTCCCACGGTCCAAATACATCCAGCTCCTGGACACTGTCGTAAACAAGTGTTGCTATTTTGCGTCCCATCTTATGCTCCTTTTTTTGATTTTCTGTCAGCTATTTGTTTTTAGCTTATAAATGAAATATACGAACAACAGGTTTTGGCACAATGACATTAAAAACGCATTTTCTGCCATAATCAGAAAAAGAAAATATTTGGCTTTTTATTACCGCTATTTATTCTTGTTCTTTATATGATATATCTGCAATACTTGGACAGTAGATGAAGTACAAGGGGGGGGCGAACGTGGGTGTTTTTATTATCGCAGAAGCAGGGGGGGTGAACCATAACGGAGATATGGATACCGCAATGAAAATGATTGAAACAGCGAAGATGTGCGGTGCAGATGCCGTGAAGTTTCAGACGTTTGTCACCGGTGAATGTATTACTAAAGAATCACAAAAAGCTGAGTATCAGAAAGTGACAACAGGAGCTGAGGAAACTCAGTTTGAAATGGTCAAAAAAACTGGAACTCACTTTTGATGATTTCAGCATTCTTAAAAACCACGCAGACTCTCTTGGTATTGAGTTCATGTCAACCCCCCCTTTCGACCTGCCCAGTATTGAGTTTCTGGATAAACTCGGGATGCAGAGGTTTAAGATTCCGTCAGGCGAGCTTGTCCATCTGGTATATCTTCAGAGACTCGCTGCACTGAACAAAGAATATATCATATCCACAGGCATGTCCGACATGGATGAAATAAAAGAAGCTCTGGATGTCTTCTACAAGGCAGGAGTGAGTAAAGGCAGCATTACGATACTTCACGCAAACACCCAATACCCAACCCCCCCTTTTGAAGATGTCAATTTAAAAGCCATGGTCACAATGGGGGGGGTGAGCTTAATCTGCAATACGGTTACTCAGACCACACACCCGGGGGGGTAGAAGTACCTGTTGCCGCCACAGCTCTCGGGGGGGCATCTGTCATAGAGAAACACTTCACTCTGGATAAAACAATGAAAGGTCCTGACCATGCCGCATCCCTTGAACCGTCAGAGTTGAAAGCGATGATACAATCTGTCAGGAATATAGAAAAAGCTCTCGGAGACGGAATAAAAAGAGTAAGCCCAAGCGAAATGCCGAATAAGTCCATTGCGAGGAAATCACTCGTAGCCAGATGCTGTATAAAAAAAGGCGAACTCTTCACATACGAAAACCTGACCGCCAAAAGACCAGGCACAGGTATCTCTCCTATGAAGATTGAAGAATATATCGGCAAAGCAGCCACAAAGGATTATGAAGAAGACGAAATGCTTTAAATAGATTTAAACGGTTTTGATTATTCTGGAAAGACCATAAGCATAGCTCATTTGCCCTCTACAGCCCCCCCTGCAAAAATTATATTTTTCATACTCAACCATTCTTCGATTTCATATTTCATTGATTACAAATTATAGACCAAATCTATAAGCTCAAATCTCCGATAACATATGCTTTATGCAGTGTATATAATTGCCAAGCTATATCTAAAAATCGGACATCCGACGAGCAACGGCTTGTATTTCATATGCATTTTGATATGTGTACGAAACAATTGTCTCATGTGCGGTTACCGCACACAAGTGGTTGGATTCCGCACGCTCAAACAGTGCTAAGTCATTGTAAAACAGAGTTTTGCCGAATGGCATAAAGCTTGCTTGTAGCTCCTTATAATATATGGAGGTGCCATTACTATGAAGTGGTATTTTAATTCAAACTTACTTATAAGAATCCTGATCGGTCTTATTCTCGGTGCTGTCTGCGGACTCGCATTTGGCCCGGCTATCGGATGGGTTTCCCCCCCGCTCGGCGACCTTTTCGTTCGTCTTCTTAAGATGATCGTTATGCCGGTAGTTATCTTCACACTTATCGTGGGGGGGACAGCTTCTATTTCACCTTCCAGACTCGGAAAGGTCGGAGTAAAGATCTTAATATTCTATATGCTCACATCAGCTTTTGCTGTGGGGGGGATAGGTCTTATCTTCGGTAATATCCTGCAGCCCGGCGAAGGTCTCAACCTTATGGGAGCGGCAGACGCAGCAGGTAAAGAGCTGAAGCAGCTTCTCTTATCCAGACACTCCTTGAAATAGTGCCAAAAAAACCCTTTTGCAGCAATCACATCAGGTAAGATTCTTCCTACGATCTTCGCTTCTATCCTCTTCGGAATAGGACTCTCATCTATCCGTGAGCATAAAGAAGAGCGTGTAAGAACCGCTGCCGAAACACTTTTTAACTTTTTCTCAGCATGCTCAGAGATTATGTACAAGGTTGTCGGCTGGGTACTCCAGTTCGCACCTATCGGTGTTTTTGCTCTTATCGCAGTGGTATTCGGCAAGCAGGGAGCTAATGCTTTCGGGCCTCTCCTGTCTGTCACAAGTGCCGTTTATATCGCACTCATAGTGCACATTGTTGTTATCTACGGCGGAATTCTTGCCCTTAACAAAATCAGCTTTAAGAAGTTTATAAGCAAGGCAAAAAAAGCCTGCTCTCACAGCTTTTGTTACACGTTCATCCGGTGGTACTCTCCCTGTAACAATGGAGACTGCCGAGCATGATATGGGTATTTCCAGAGGTGTTTACTCCTTTACACTCCCATTCGGTGCTACACTTAACATGGACGGAACAGCTATATATCAGGGTGTATGTGCAATGTTCATCGCATTTGCCATTAATATGCCGCTTGATTTTACACAGCAAATGACTATTATCGTTACAGCAGTTCTCGGTTCTATCGGTACAGCAGGTGTCCCCCCCGGAGCCGGTGCAATCCTTCTTCTCCTTGTCCTTAACTCTGTCGGACTCGAAGTAGAGGCAGGTTCAGCCGTTGCTATGGCTTATGCTATGATATTCGGTATCGACGCACTCCTCGATATGGGACGTACTGCAACTAACGTTATCGGTGACCTTGCAGGTACAGCCGTTGTTGCTAAAATGGAAGATGAAATGGATATGGCTTACTGGGACGGTTCTGTAGAAGAATCAAAACCTGAGTTTGCCGAATCATAAGGTGTTATGAAAACTATTGGAATAATAGGCGGAATGGGTCCGGAGGCAACTCTGGACCTTTTTCGCAAAATACTGGAAAATACTGACGCTAAAAAGGATCAGGATCACCCCCCCCACATACTGATAGACAACTTTCCTGCTATCCCAGACAGGACTGCCTATCTTCTGGGTAAAGGTGAATCCCCCCCTGCTCCGTTCCTGATAGAATCTGCGATGAGGCTTGAGAATGCTGGAGTAGACATGCTCTGCATGCCATGCAACACAGCACATTATTTTGTAGACGATATCAAAAAGAGTGTCGGTATCCCCCCCGTAGTTCACATAGTAGAAGCGACCAGAAAAGCTATCTTAAGCAGTAAGTCTGATTGTAAAAACGTGGGGGGGCTCCTTGCCACAACAGGCACTCACATCGGACGTGTTTATCACAATATTCTGGAAGAGGCAGGACTAAGCATCATACAAACCCCCCCTGACGACCTTCAGGCTGACATAATGAATGTTATCTACTCTGTCAAAGGCGGAAGAGGGGGGGATGAAGTCATCACTCTGTTACAGACGGCAGTGGATAAACTTCAGGACATGGGTGCGGAGGTTCTCATCGGAGGCTGCACAGAGATACCGCTTGTGATAGGAAAAGCCGACTGCAAAGTTGATGTAATAGACCCTACACTGGAACTCGCAAAAGAGGTACTAAGAATAGCTGCCCCCCCTGATAAGCTCAGAACCTAGCTATTTTTTATACCAGTCTTCGGACATAGGGATAGCGATGACACTCAGATACTCTTTTAATGCAGGTGACATTTTCAGCGGAGTTACGCCATGCTCGCCCATCCATTTGTCATAGACCTTGTAAAACTCTCCGGTCTGAACAGACCATCTGATTGTATTATTTATAAAGTCCCTGAGATCGGACTCGTTCTCTCTCAGCATAAAAGCGTAAGGATCGTAGCCTATGGCAGCGTCAAGCAAAACCCATTCGTCTGAGTCGGCCTCAGCCCCCCCTTTTAAGCCTTCGAGTATCGACCTGTCGGTAGTAATGACATCCACCTTTCCGCTTCTCACGGCATCCATAGCTTCAACAAACGAATTTACCGTATATAGGTTTTCCTTTTTAAAAAAGCCCTTTCCGACAAATTTTAATATCTGCTCTAAGGTGCTCGTCCCTTTTGTAATGGCGATCTTTTTATCATACAGATCAGTGAGAGTCGATATGCCCGAAGTCTTTCTGGTCAGGAATGTCGTCTCGGATATAAAGTATATGAGGCTGAAATCGACCACCTCGTCACGCTTCGCTGTGTGTGTCGTAGACCCCCCCATCTCAACATCTATCTTTCCTGACAGGACAAACGGAATCCTCTCATTGGATTTTACTCCGACAGGGACAACCTTTATCTTTTTGCCGAACCTTCTGCTCAGATTACGGGCAAGGATATCTGCCATATCGACAGAGAAACCTACGTGTTTATTTGTGTTTTTATCTATATATGCGAAAGGTATAGAAGCAGGTCTGAACCCCCCCACCTTTATAAAGCCCCCCCTCTCCCCCCCTATTTCCTCCAGCGAGTTTGCTTCGGCGGAGAAGGTCAAGGCGATTACCAGCATTAAGCAAAGCGATAAAACTCGGTACATAGGTTTTCCTTGTGTTACAATAAATTTAAAAACATTTATATCAGAGCTTCCTGAATATATAGTATTATTGGTACTGGTCGGTGTCAACCTTTTCAGATTTGCACCACTCAGAATAGATAGCCATGCAGGTACTTCATGAACTTAAAACTAAATTTGCGGATTTTCATTTTTTACGTCGCACTGGGTATCGTTCCGTTCATCGCTCTGTCATGGATATCTCTTGCGGAGTATGCAGGTCTTGTCGGATCTGTCACGGAACAAAAGATAGCAGGTCTTCTCCACGAGGCTAAGACCAATACGGAATTCATAGTAAAGAGTATAGATCAGGATCTGAACAGGCTGGCAGAACAGGACGATATACGGAGAGCTTTTTCCCAGTTCCTGACCGCCCCCCCCAGAGTCCATTCATTAAAAGATAAGCTCGAACAGACGAAAATGAATTCCAGAATTTTTCAAAGAATATCTCTCTATTCTAAAGACGGACAGATATTAGCCGACACAGCAGACAACACAGGGCTAAATGAAGACATATCCGTCACATTTAAAAAAAACTTGACGACGACATCGTACACAAAACAAAGGGTGACCTGTCTGTCTTCATACATAAGATTTACGACTTTCAAAAAGAGGATAAACTTGTCGGTTATGTGGCTGTATACTTATACACACATTCACTTACGGAATTCTTTAAAAAGCTGGAACTCCCCCCCTCCCATAGCCAAAAGATAATACGTGACCACAACTCAATAATATATGAATCAGAAATGCAGTATTACGGCAATGTGGAGATGGTGCAATTCCAAAGCGAACTACAGCTTATGAACTGGACATTGACTGTGAAAATCCCGAAAAAAAACTTCTATTCAAAGAAGTTAACCATATGCGTTTCATCAACCTGCTTTACGTCTTCTTCGCCGTATGCAGTGCAGGTGTCGCTGCCTATTACATAAGCCGTCGCTTAACAGTACCCATCAATCAGATAGTGGACGGCACTAAAGAGTTTGCCGCCGGTAATCTGGATTACAGAATCGATCTGAAAAGCGGATGCGAAATTAAAAAGCTGTCCGATGCGATAGACCAGATGGCAGAAGACCTGAAACAAAGACAGAACGAACTAGCTCAGGCGAATAAACTCGCCTCTCTGGGGGGGACAATGGCGGCAGGCATCGCCCATGAGATCAAAAATCCGCTGGCAGGCTTAAAAACAACAGCACAGACGATAAAACTAATGACTGACGACGAATCTCTCAAAAAGATATCGGGCAATCTGGAAACAGAGGTAGATAGACTCAACCAGATAGTGACATGCCTGCTCGATTTTTCGAAACCGCAGAATTCCGTAAAGACGAGATTCTGTCTGTCGGAAGTGATAGACAAATCCCTCTCGCTGGTGAATAACGAATTAAAGAAGAAGACGATACAAGTGAAGACTGAGAACTGTGATGTGGATATCTATGCAGACAAAGATCAGCTAGTGCAGGTTTTTATCAATCTACTGCTGAATGCGGTCTCAGCCATAGAACATAAACACGGTTTAATAGAGTTTAAGGCGGAGAAAGACGAGCGGTTTACAACATTAAAGATAAAAGATAACGGAAGCGGAATCGCCGAAAATAATATAAATAAGATATTTGACCCGTTCTATTCACTATCCAAAAAAGGGACAGGGCTCGGGCTTTCGGTTGTCTATTCCCTGCTGAGACACAATAATATAAGCATAAACGTAAAGAGTGAAGTAGAAAAAGGCACAACAATTATACTCCACTTTACCGGAGATACGAATGGTTGAAATTACAATTGTAGATGATGAAAAGACCCTGCTGGATTCCCTTAAACTGACAATGGAGTTCTGGGGGGGTTATTCCGTAAAAACCTTTGAAAACGGTACTTCATTCATGGAATATCTCAAATCAAACAACCCTGATATGGTTTTTCTGGATATAAACCTTCCTGATATTAACGGGATAGATATCCTCAAATCTATACATGAAAAGGGGGGGCTATCAATCCCCCCCACCGTGATGATAACCGCCCACGGTGATATGAAATCTGCTGTGGAGGCGATGAAACTTGGTGCTCATGATTATCTCAATAAGCCTTTCGATCTGGAAGAGATAAAACTGCTGATAAGCAAGACTATGGCAGGGATGAAGCTAAAGAGAGAGGTTGAACACAGAAGGGAAAAAGACTATAAAGGGAGCACGCTGGAGAGCATCATTTGCGAATGCAGCATTATGAAAGAGCTTCTGGAGCAGGTGAAGACTATAGCTCTGGCGGACGAAACAACCGTCATAATGCGAGGCGAAAGCGGAACAGGCAAGGATATTATAGCAAAAGCAATACACAACCTCTCAGATCGTTCAGGCAAACAGTTCATTGAGATAAACTGTGCATCATTCCCCCCCGAAGCACTGCTTGAAAGTGAGCTGTTCGGTTATGAAAAGGGTGCATTCACCGACGCAAAGAATAAAAAAAAGCGGCATCATCGAGCTTGCTGACGGCGGAACTTTATTTCTTGACGAAATAGGCGAAATGCCCCCCCTCTTCCTGCAGGCAAAACTTCTCAAGTTTTTAGAGTCAAGGAGTTTCAGGCGTGTAGGCAGCACGACCGAAATAAGTGTGGATGTGCGGATAATATCAGCCACAAACAAAAATCTGGAAAGAGAGGTTGAACTGGGTCATTTTCGTCAGGATCTATTCTATAGCTTAATGTCTTCCCTCTATATGTTCCGTCTCTGAAAGAGAGGGGGGGAAAGGATGTCTTAAAGATTGCGGATTATTATATTAGGCATTTTTCGAAAAAATTCACAAAAAATAGTATAACTCTTTCTAATGAATCAAAAAAAAGCCTTCTTAGATTACACATGGCCCGGAAATGTGCGGGAGTTGAAAAATCTCTGTGAAAGACTCGTTATTCTAGCTAAAACAGACACTATCGAATACGAAAACCTTCCTAATGAGATGAGGAACACATTGTCTGAACCGAAAACTATAGCTCACAAAAAAATAAGCAACGACATGAATTTAGATGACATAATACTCGAAGTAGAGAGAGAATTGATCGACCATGCTATGCATAAATCATCAGGGATAAAACAAGAAGCAGCCAAGATTCTAGGCATCAGCAGGCATGCATTTCTCCGTAAATTAAAGAAATTAGACCAGCATGAAAAATAGCCCCCCCATGCTCGCTTTTGTTACATAAATGTGCGGATACCGCACACTAAATTTCAACAACGCCTTATTTTCTAAGGTATTTTTTTCTGGCACATTTGTTGCTCTTATAAAAGCAGCTAAAATACACCGGAGGAAATGATGAGCTTTAGAAAAGAACACGACAGCCTAGGCGAAAAGAATATCCCTAGTGAAGCATACTATGGAACACAAACACTAAGGGCGGCCGAAACTTACCATATAACAGGCGTACCTATCTCACATAACAGAGAATTCATAGATGCACTCGCTTATGTAAAGAAAGCATGTGCAAAAGCGAACTTCAAACTCAATCTACTTAATAAAGAAAAAACCGACGCTATATGCCTGGCATGTGACGATATTATAGCAGGCAAATACCACGACCAATTCATTATAGATTCTGTTCAGGGTGGTGCAGGGACATCAACCAACATGAATGCTAACGAAGTAATAGCGAACATCGCTCTGGAGAAGATGGGGGGGCACAAAAAAAAGGCGAATACCAGTTTCTTCACCCGAATAACGACGTGAATATGTCACAGTCTACAAATGACGCTTACCCCCCCACGGCATTCAGGCTTGCACTCATTTTCAGTATGCGTAAAGTCATTAATGCTATTGAGTATCTTGCAGAAGCCTTTGATGCGAAAGGGACTGAATTTGCCCATGTTCTTAAAATGGGGGGGCGTACCCAGCTTCAGGATGCCGTCCCTATGACACTCGGTCAGGAATTCGATGCGTGGGCAACCATGCTCAAAGAGGACGTCGCCAGACTGCGTGAAATGAAAAAAACATCTGAAAGAAGTAAACCTCGGAGCAACTGCCATAGGAACGGGTATCAATACTCACCCTGACTATGCAGCCATGGCTGTAAATTATCTGGCTATCGAATCAGGCGTGCCTGTCGTTCTGGCGGAGAATCTCATTGAAGCGACACAGGACACAGGAGCGTATGTGCATCTTTCAGGCGTACTGAAACGCTACGCCGTAAAAGTTTCTAAGATCTGCAATGACCTGAGGCTGCTTGCGTCCGGTCCAAGATGCGGCTTTAACGAAATTAATCTGCCTGCAATAGCACCGGGATCATCTATTATGCCGGGTAAAATCAACCCTGTCATACCTGAGGTTGTGAACCAGACTGCATATCTCGTGATAGGTTACGACACCACCATCACTATGGCGGCAGAGGCAGGTCAGCTTGAGCTTAATGTTATGGAGCCAGTTATCGCCTATGCACTGTTCAGCTCCTTTAACTCTATCTCTCAGGCCACGATTACACTGGCAGACAACTGCGTCAGAGGCATCACCGCAAACGAGGACGTTTGTATGTCATACGTACGCAACAGCATCGGCGTTGTTACCGCACTTGTTCCATATTTAGGATACGAGGTATCTGCCGACGTGGCTAAAGAATCACTGAAAACAGGTGTTTCTGTACTAGATATAGTTTTAGAGAGGAAGCTTTTAGCTAAAGAAGTGCTGGAAGATATCCTCAAACCTGAAGGGATGATTGCCCCCCCTTCTATCCATTAACGATAAATATTAAAAGAATTCCACAGGCAAAAGTGTGGCACTCTACTCACTATAACTTATTCATGATTTCTTACAGCTCACTTTCGGGCTGTAAGAAATACATGATACACAGTCTACTTATCTATAATCAGAGTGAAAGAATTTAAATTCAGTAAGCCTCCTAATCTGCCCCCCCCTTACTCAAGATAATTTGTACCGTTCCCGTATGCTGTATTTATTTCGAAGTTCTTGCAAACTTTAGTGCTGTGAGTATTGAAATATACCTACTTAAGGAGTATATTTTATATGTTAACAACAATTTATTAAGCAGGTGCAAAATGCGGGTGCTTTTAGTTGAAGATGACTTTGATCTGTCCGAAAACTTAATAGATTTCTTCACGGATGAAGGATACAACTGCGATTTTGCACATACCGGAGAAGTGGCGTTAGAGCTTCTTCGTGATAATACATACGACATCATCATCTTGGATATTGGTCTGCCGGGTATCGATGGTTTCGAAGTCTGCAGGACAATCAGGCAGGAGTTAGGGCTTAATACTCCGGTGATAATGCTTACTGCGAGAACCTCCCTAACAGATAAGCTGTGCGGTTTCGACTCAGGCACTGATGACTATTTATCAAAACCTTTTGAAGTTGAAGAGCTTAAGGTGAGGGTTGAGGCTCTCTCTAAAAGAACCAGACCACTTCAGCATCACTTAATAACCGTCGGCGATCTGGTATATAACCTAGACGAAGGGATACTGCAAAGATCCGGCACAAAGATACAGCTTCCACCTGTTTGTCTCCATATTCTACGTATTCTGATGGAAGCATCACCAAATATCGTTACAAAAAATGACCTCGAATACTTAATTTGGGGGGGGTTTCACCACCTGAAACAGATGCTTTAAAAGCTCACCTGTATACCTTGAGACTCCTGATAGATAAACCTTTTGATCGAAAGATGATCGTTACTGTCAGAGGTCAGGGTTACAAGATAGTGGACACGTTACAGTGATCACAGCAAAATCACTACGACTACGAATAGTTTTAGTCTTCACGGGTTTTAGCATAATGCTCGGCACTATGTTGCTCATATCGATATTGATATCCACTCAATACACGGAACAATACACACTGAAAAAGCGTCTGCTGGCAGAGACGGAACGCTATATGGAATCCCTTGTCAGTTCGCCAGTTGCACCCGTTGCAGTGACATATGATGTCCCTATTCCGCATTCTCCGTTACTGACAAGCTATATAGGTGAAGACCTGCTGCCTGATTGGGCTAAAGAAGAATTTCCAAAATTGGACAGCGGCGAATACACCCGTGTAAATGAAAGGCAAACCTACTATGCCTCTATACGCGATTTGCAGGACGGTCAGAGATTTTATCTCCTTTTTAATGTTACGACCCTTTTGATGGATCACGAAGAGACTGATATTGCTAGGAATTATTTTTTTTAATCACACTATTGCCTACATTTATAATAGGCCTTCTTCTCGGTGTCATTACAGCCTATAAGGTTGTTTCACCGGTTATAAAACTATCAGGGATCGTTCGTGACGGAGAGAGAGACGGTAAAATGCCCGACAACTTTTCTGACGATTTTTATGATGATGAGATTGGCTTTTTGGCGAGAAACCTTGAGCACGCCTCAAACGAAATGCAGGCGGCTCTGGAGCGTGAGAAGGCGTTTGCAAGAGATGCCAGCCATGAGCTCCGCACACCTGTGACCACTATAAATGTTGCAGTCGAGCTCTTGTTTCGAAAACTCGGTAAAGGGAGCAAAGAGGCACTTATGCTGGCAAGAATCCAAAGAGCAACTAACAGTATGGAGCATCTGATTGATTCTTTCCTATGGCTTTCCAGACAAGAGAGAGACCATACGGAAGGGACTTGCGACGCTTCCGCAATAATAAAAGAAGTTATAGATAATCAAAGCTACATAAAACGCAATAAGCCTATAAAAATTGCTATTTCAGAGGATTGTAAGCCGACCTTACCGATTCCTGCTCCGTTACTCTCAATTTTAGTCGGCAACCTTCTGAGAAATGCTTTGCATTACACTCAAAAAGGTAAAGTAGAAATAGCAATCTATGAGGGGGGGTGCATAAGTATAACCGACACGGGGGGGCCGGGTATACCTGAACATGTAATTAACAATCTATCAGTCAAAAATGGTGTTTCAAAGGCTGACGGGTTTGGATTTGGGCTGTCCATAGTGCATAGGATATGTGCTCATATAGGATGGCTAATGCATATAGATTCAACAAGAGGCGAAGGCACCAGAGTAACGATATGCTGTAACACCTATGAATACTCAGGAGCATGTCCAAATATTTGCGGATATAGTCGTAAAAGCAGATAGACTTTTTTTATTAAATCGCAGGAGCATATATACATGAAATTAAGTCGGCGAGAATTTTTGAAAGTAACCGGTTTAACTTTAGCTGCCATTTCGGGTAACAATGAGCTTTTTGCATCTTCCGGTGAACTGAGGGTTATCACACACGCTACACACTTTGGTCCAATGAAGGCATATGTTCGCAATGGGATACTAGAGAAGATAGAACCTGCCGAACAGGATTATGAGCCTGTTGATCTCCTGTTTGCGTGGAAAGACAGAGTATATGCCAAAAACAGAATACAGTACCCTTGTGTGCGTAAAAGCTATCTCGACGGCTCGGACAGAAGATTTCTCCGTGGTGCCGATGAATTTATCCGTGTTGACTGGGATACGGCCTTGGAACTGACGGCTGCAGCACTACAGAAAGCCAAAGATACACAAGGGAACGAGTCGATCTTCAGAACAACCTACAGCCCTTGGGCACATGCCGGACTTGTTCACAAACCCGGTCCTCTACAAGGGCGTTTTCTAGGCTTATTCGGTGGTTTTTGCGATATAGTCGGCGACTATTCGGCAGGGGGGGCAGTCACACAGACAATGCCTCACGTTCTGGGAGACCTTGAGGTATACAGCATACAAACCTCCAGAGAGGTTATCGCCGAACATACAGAAATGATGCTGATGTTTGGTACAGACTCATTTAAGACTAATAAGATTGGAAGCAATGTTCCTGACCACTCCTCAAATTACTGGTATCGCAAGATAAGAGACAATAACACTAAGCTTATCACTATAGACCCTATGCGGAACACATCCACAAAAGAACTCGGTTCAGAATGGATCCCTATAAAATCTGCTACGGACGTGGCAATGATAGTTGCAATGTGCCACGTGCTCTACAGTGAGAAGCTATACGATAAAAAATTCTTAGATAAATATACTGTCGGTTTCAGGATATTTTTACAATATCTTAAAGGGGGGGTGGATGACGGTGAAGCCAAAACACCTGAGTGGGCAGAGAATATCTGCGGAGTACCGGCAGATAAAATACGAGAGATAGCGAGAATGTGCGTAAAAAAAACGTACGCTCATCACTGCCAGCTGGGCCTGCCAGCGAAATCAGCACGGGGGGGAACAGTTCCACTGGGCACTTGTCGCACTTGCCTCCATGATAGGTCAGATAGGACTACCGGGAGGCGGTTTCTCTTTCAATATGCATTTCAGCGGCGGCGGGACACCCTATTCCGGAGCAGGCAGACCATCGATACTCTCTCAGGGCAGAAACCCTGTTGACACCTTTATACCTGCTTCACGCATGACCGAGATGCTCTTGCACCCGGGCAGAACAATAGACTACAACGGACGAAAGATAACATACCCGAATGTCGAGGTGATATACACCGCAGGGGGGGTAACCCCCCCTATAGGTCACCAGCCGGATATAAATGAGCTTATAAAAGGGTTCAGGAAGGTGGACACTGTTATCACTCACGAACCCTGGTGGACACCTACGGCAAAATTTTCTGATATAGTTTTACCCGTCACTACCTGCCTGGAGAGGAACGACATAGCTTTTGGCACTTCTTATGGGGCTGATAAGATATGGGCGATGAAACAACTCATATCACCTTTGTTTGAAGCAAAAGACGACTACTGGATATTTCAGCAGCTCTCCAGAATTTTCGGATTTGAGAAGCAATTCACTGCCGGACGTACAATAGACGACTGGATTAAATGGAGTTACGAAAAGAGTAAATCGAATGTCTCCTTTGATGAGTTTTGGGAGAAAGGTCATGTGCAGTTTGATATATCTGAAAAAAAACAGAAGATATGTTCGATATGCAGATTTCAGAAAAGACCCTATAAAAAAAACCACCTGCGGACTCCATCGGGGGGCGGATTGAAATCTTTTCCGAAAAAGTTGCGTCATTCGGATATTATGATTGCCCCCCCGGATACCCACGCTGGATAACTCCCACAGAATCGCCGGACTCTTTTCATGCAAAACATCACCCTTATCAACTCATGAGTCCACACCCTTTGCATAGACTGCACTCGCAAATGGATAATACTACACTGAATAAAACTTATAAGATCGGCGGCAGAGAGCCTGTTCTGATAAATAAAAAAAGATGCTGCAAAGCTGGGGGGGTTAGTCAACGGTGATACCGTAGAAGTGTACAATACCAGAGGCTCTGTTCTGGTCGGAGTATCGGTTACGGAAGACATCAAAGAGGGGGGGATAGTTGCCATAGACGAAGGGGGGGCATGGTATTCTCCTATGCATCCTGAAAAGAAAGATTCAACTTGTGTTTCAGGGCAGGTTAATGTTTTAACATCCAGCCGACCAACGTCGAAACTGGCACAAGCAACCTCTGCAAATACTTGTATGGTTAATATCAGAAAAGTAAAAGATGCACCGAAAAATACTGCTTATGATGTACCCAAAATAGTTTGAGGATAGAAATATAAAACTTTCAATATATATCTTATCAATCATTTTACTGACTGCCACATTGGTCTTTGCAAAAGAACATTTTTTTTATCACTGAGCCTATAAATATGTCCAGCGGCGGAATCAAGGCAGTTATATTTTGCGGTACAGAAGTTGAAGTTATTAAGAACAAAAAAGGTATGTTTGCGAAAACATTATTACGAGTCATAGATGATGGGCAGCTTTATTCGAAAAATGAATCCAATATCTTTAATGGCAGAGTACTGACACCAAAAACTGTCAAGAAAGGTTATATCGAATACACTGCAAAAGTGGATAAGAGATTATTGACAAGTGATTTCAAGAAATCTGTCGCCTATGCTGAAAATCTCTACTATGAAAGGTGCGGAACTTGCCACAGAGCATACGACCCAAGGAACTATTCCAGTGAAAAATGGATGGCAATAATGGAGTCTATGAAGTTTCAGGCTGGTTTGACATCTCTTGAGAATATGCAGATCAGTAGATTTGTTTCTCTCTTTGCAGCGGATAAATGAAAAAAATAGATTATTTAGCAGGCGGCAACTTGTACCGCCTGCAATAGTGTTGGAGTGTTAGCACAGTATATGTCTATGCTGTTGGTGCTTTTTTCAATAATGCTTTAGTCTCTGTTACTCCCCCCCCTTTTAACAGGAAGCCGAGACCTTTGTAATAATCAGTGAGAGACTTTTCTATCAATGTATCTGCAAACGTTGGGATCCATGTTTCTATATGATCCTTAAAGAACTCTCTCAACGCGTTCATCAGATGCTCGTACACTGGAAAGTTGTTCTTATCAAGGGCGTCCAGTGCCTGCATGCAGAGATAATTTACAAATGCTGCCTCAAAACGGACATGATCATCCGGTTCTTTATTTGGGTTAGGTACTTGAAGACCATGCTGACGGTACAGCTCTCTTACAGCCAGAGTCGACTTACCGAAGACTGTTTTATCATTTTCTGTATACACAGAACCCCCCCAAGGGGGGGGAGCGATAACCGAAACAGGTCCTATAAACAGCGTCATGTGATCATGAAGCGTCTCGGCAACACTCTCTTCCGAATGGCTGCTTATGGCACTTTTCAATAGTTCTAAGCCCTTTTTCGAGTCTGGAGTGTCTTGCAATGTCCACTCATCAAGCAATTCTATATTCTCTTTCAGAAGTGCCAGCAGTTCGGCAGTCGGCTCTTCATTGAAAAGCTTATAGAAAAAGCTGTATGCCACTGTGAGGTCTTCTAAAAGTTTGTATTCCACATCAATTGTTTTCATCATTTTCACCGCGGTATTAAATTACGGGGGGGTACCGTAAAGATACCCCCCCGCAATAATTATCTTTGCTCTATTTCCGCTTTATTAACAAGCTCCGAGCCTTTCTTTGCATCTTTATGTATAGCCATAACAAGATTAGGTCCTGTAGTAGGTTTGAGTGTACCTATTTCGTTTGCTGTACCGTATTTTTTACGCAGGTCGCTTATTTCACCGAAATCCAGAACTCTGGAAGGGCAGCCTGTCACACACTTAGGAGACGGGATACCGTCCGCTGTTGCTTCATCAGTACACATAATGCATTTCTTCATGTGTTCTGCTTTATAGTCGTATGTCGGTGCATTATAAGGGCATGCATCTATACACTGGAAGCAGGATATGCATTTTTTTAGGATCGAAGACAACAACGCCATCGGATTCCCTTTTTGAATAAGCATCCCCCCCCGGGCATATTGCCAGACAGGCAGGTTTTTCACATTGGTTACATGCCATAGCCACATAGTATGTGTAAACGTCGGCAACCTGACCGCCGAATCTGTCCTTGTCCCAGTTGCCGCCTGCGAACTCAAAGACCTTACGAAATTTTTCGCCGTCTGCGAGATTCTGTCTGTCTTTGCATGCGTTCAAGCAGGCTTTGCACCCTGAACAACGTTTTGTATCGATGTAAAATCCATATTGTTTAGCCATTATTATCTCCTGTTAAGCACGTTTTATGTTAGCGAGTACACTGTGCTGTGCATTACCTTTTGAGACCGGTGCAGGACGTAAATTAGTAAGTGTGTTGATGCACCCACCGTGGTCCACAAGTGTCTTGTCTCCAACCTCATCAGGAGTGAGTGAACCCACACGTTCAAGGTTGTCGTTGTACCATTTACCGCCCGGATTAAACCATGCACCCTGAGGAAGAAGAATGACCCCCCCCGGCATAACTCTCTGAGTTACCTTAGCAGGTATATAGACACGTCCTCTGTCATTATAAATCTCTATCCTGTCTCCATGCTCGATCCCTTTAGCAGCGGCATCGGCAGGATTTATCCATGCCTCCTGAGGGTTAGCTTCTCTGTTCCACGAGCAGTTTTGATATGTCGAGTGTGTTCTCTGCTTGTAGTGAAAACCTAGAATCTGGAATGGATACTTCTTACGCATAGGGTCATCATATGTCTCCCATGATGCGTAGTGCTCAGGCAGTGCTGTTATCTGGTCATGACCATCATCGTAGCCATTAGGGAATCTCCATCTGTGATTGAGGTTATATAGTCTCTTTGAGAATATCTCAAACTTACCTGATGGAGTTGCAATACCTGTTTTGTTTCCGTTCTCAGGGTCTTTACCATTGAGAGGGTATTTCACAGGGTCTTTTATGAAAAGACCGAACTCAGGTTCAGGAACACGTTTAACAGAGTTACGGATCAGACCTTGAGCCTGTGCTTTCTGATATGTATCCAGTCCTCTCTCTTTTGTAAATATACCTTGATCCCCCCCTTTAGTACGAATAGTTTCGTTAAAGAGGAACTCAAGCCATTCATCCTGTGTTCTGCCTTCGGTGTATTCTTTTTCAATGCCCAGCTCTTTAGCTATCATGGACATCATTTCATAAACAGTTTTACACTCGAACGGAGGCTCTGCTGCTTTATTCTGGAATACGATATAACTACTGTTCACACCACTGGTGTATCTGAGGTTATCTACATCGTTCTGCTCAAAGTTGGTAGCATCAGGCAGTATGTAGTCAGATACCATAGCAGAAGGAGTAAAGTAGTTGTCTATTGTGACAGTACACTCAAGCTTCGACTCATCTTTGTACATCTGCATAGTGTCATTGATGTCACCGTGCTGGTTGAGCATACAGTTACTAGCGTAGCTCCAGATGAATTTGATAGGTGTAGGCAGACTATGGTCTTCGGTAGGCAGACCTCTTACGCCCCCCCATGTTTTACCTGTCATAGACTTATGGTCTTTGATAGCCTGATACCATGTATAGTTTGATATTTGGTGCTTAACAGGGTTTTTAGGGAATGTCGTATCCCATGAGTTAAATTTAATATTATATGTAAAGGTTGGTCTTGTAGACGCATTACCTCTTGCTCCTGAACCACCACCGGTAATACCGATATTCTTGGTTAGGATAGTAGCCAGAGATATAGCTCTTGCAAGGTTACCACCGTTTGAATTTCTCTGAGGACCCCCCCAGCCCTGAATAACCATTGCCGGAGATTCATTGATCAAACGCTCAGCCAGTTTCTTGATTTCTTTAACTGCAACGCCGGTGGTTTGAGCTGCCCATTCAGGTGTTTTTTTTGGTCTTGTCAGGTCCATATCCCAGAATGTAGGACTTGTAAGAACTGCCTTCAGGAATAGGAGGCTCTGTGCCGTCTGATTCGCCCCCCCAAGTTGCACTACCTGCAGGGTTATATTTTGGAGCCATTCCACTGTCAGTCTCTTTTACATCTTTAAGCGACTCTTCACTCCAGCCCACGCAGTATTTATTCATGTAATCTTCATCGATGAGACCTTTTTCATACAGATGATAAGCCATACCGGCAACAAGAGCTGCGTCTGAACCGGGACGGATAGGCATCCAGTCTGCTTCGAGAGCAATTGCCGTGTCAGTATAATGAGGGTCGATTACGAGGAACTTAAGTTTAGGATTTTTCTCTTTCGCCTTCTGCAGGTGCCATGTCCAGTTACGAGCACCACCCATACGAGTGTTCGCAGGGTTGTTCCCCCCCCATAGGACAACGAGATTACTATTTGCTGCATCGGAAATGTCATTGTTGAACCATGACGAACCGATAATGAGGCATAGCTGAGCTCTTATCTGCGAGGTTGAGTAATCAGCGTAGTGCTCAAGATAACCACCCCCCCATAACCTGTGTAAACGAGACATAGGCGATGAGTTAGGAGGCCATGAGCGAGAGATGGAAGCGTCAATTGTTCCTGTTCCATACTGGATATAGAAAGCTTCAGGACCATACTGGGCTTTGATACTCTTCATTTTATCAGAGATTTCTTTTATGGCCTGCTCCCAGCTTATACGCATGTATTTGCCTTCGCCTCGAACAGTTCCGGGGGGGACTCTCTTCATAGGGTATTTCAGTCTGTCGGGATGATAAATCCTCTGACGGATAGAACGTCCCCCCCTTACGCAGGCACGAAATTGATAACCTTCACTTCCGTAATCTCCGTAGCTGTCATTAGATTCATTGTCTACATCAACACGAACAACTACACCGTCTTTCGTATAAAGCTTAAGAGGGCAGTGGCTTCCGCAGTTAACATTACAGCCGGACCAAAGAGCTTTATCATAGTCGAACATCTTTGTGCTTGCTGATTGGGACATCGGTTTTACTGTGCTTGGCTCAAGAGCTGAGCACCCGACAGTGAGTGCACTACCCAGAGCGGCACTCCACTTGATAAAGGTTCGTCTCGATACTTGTGTACCTTTTTCGCCTTTATGGCTTGAAGTTTTGGACATACGGTACTCCTTGCAAATATTTGAACTGTACGAATTACTGTTCTTCCTTACTTGTTAATGAGTATATATTTGGCAAGGTAAAGGAATAGTAAAGGACGGTCGCCTATCCCAGATAAACACTTTATAAATAACACGAAAATAAATTTTACAAAAAAAACCCCCCCACTCATAAAATCAGTGGGGGGGCTAACTTATCAATGCAATAACTCGGAGGACTATAGTATTATTTAAGCTGTCAGTTCAGGTTAAACATAACAGTTTTAAGCTCGGTCATCTCTTCCACAGCGAACTTCGGACCCTCACGCCCCCCCGTACCGGACAGTTTTAAACCGCCATAAGGCATCTGATCCACACGAAATGTCGGCATGTCATTCACCATAACCCCCCCGCCAACCTCAAGCTCATCTATGGCATAAAAAGCATTCTGAATATTATTTGTAAATATTCCTGCCTGAAGACCAAACTGCGAATCGTTTACACGTTCTATAACTTCATTAAGTGTCTTATATTTCATAATGCACACAACAGGAGCAAAGACCTCTTCACGGATGACTGTCATAGTTTCGTTAGTATCTTCGATCACTGTCGGTTCAAGCATTGTTCCGTTTCTCTTTCCACCTGTTACAACTTTCGCTCCGTCCGCTACAGCTTCTTTTATCCATGCTTCTGCCCTTGCTGCCTCCTTCACATCTATCATAGGACCAACAAGTGTTTTCTCGTCTGATGGATTACCAAATGTACTTGCCTTCACGGCATCTACAAACATATCCCTGAATTCCGTATATCTGCTTTCATGGATATATATACGCTGGATGGAGATACACACCTGACCTGAGTTTGCAAAAGCTCCAACAACGCACTTTGGCACGGCGTATTTAATATCTGCGTCATCATGTATGATGGCAGCGGAGTTTGAACCAAGCTCCAGTGTCACTTTTTTATTCCTGCTTTTGCTTTTATTCCAAGCCCCCCCACGCCAGGTGAGCCGGTAAAAGTGACCATATTTATGAGATCTGACTCCACCATTGCATTCCCGACCACCGTACCTGAACCGACCACAAGATTTATACCGCACTCCGGAAGTCCTGCCTCCAGAAGCAGCTCAACAAGTTTTACCGCTGTAAGAGGTGTACTGGATGCAGGTTTCAGAACTATAGAGTTACCTGCTGCGATAGCCGGACCTACTTTATGTGCTACGAGGTTCAGAGGAAAGTTGAAAGGTGTAATAGCACCAACAACCCCCCCGATGGGGGGGTATCTTTTATAATATCCGAACCTGTTAGCACCACTTGAGGAAGCATCATAAGGGACAAGTTCGCCGCCGAGTCTTCTCGCCTCATCCGCTGCAAACTTAAAGTTTTCTACAGTTCTGCCAGCTTCACCTCTGGAAAATGTGAGCCCTTTGCCGGCCTCGGCTGTAATGATCTGTGCTATCTCTTCCTGATCTCTCAGTATAAGAGCAGACACATTGTCGAGTATCTTTCCACGCTCCGCCGCTGTGAGTCTCCTCATTACGTCTTTCGCTCTGAAAGCAGCCTCTATTGCAAGGTTAGTCTGTTCAAGGCTTGCCTCGCATACTGTGTCCACAAGTGAGCCGTCGAACGGACTTGTGACATCTATTGTTTTACCTGTATCTGTCCATTTGCCATCGATAAATAACTTCTTCATTTTACCCTCCATTATTTATTATTAAAGTGCGTCACTATAAATCTTATATGCAGCTTCTTTTGTCATCTCTTTAGGGTTGTTGCCCAGCAGGCGTTCCTGTTTCATAGCATCACTTGCCAGTAGGTCTAAGTCATTTTCGGTTATACCGACCTGCGACAGTCTATTCTCCAGTTTGAGATCAACAATAAGCTTTTCTATGGCTTTAATAAGCTGTTTAGCCATTTCTATATCTGAGGCACTCTCTATCTCAGGAAACATAATCTGAGCAAGTTGTGCATACTCCTTTGTTGCTGATGAGAGGTTGTATTTCATCACATGAGTCAAAACAAGCGAATTACTGAGTCCGTGAGGCACATGAAAATGACCACCGATAGGATAAGCAAGTGCATGAACAGCAGCTACAGGAGAATTCGCAAATGACTGTCCGGCAAGCATTGCACCTAAGAGCATATTCTCTCGTGCATCAATATTGCTCCCATTGTGAACTGCTTCTTTAATATTAGCCGATAACAATGCGAGAGCCTCTTTTGCAAGATTATCCGAAATGATATTTTTTTTATTCTTACTTGTGTATGCCTCTATTGCATGCACCATAGCATCTATGCCTGTGGCGGCAGTAACATGCGGAGGCAAACCTGTGGTCAGCTCTGCATCAAGAAGTGCAGCATCCGGTAATAGCACAGGTGACACCACCCCCCCTTTCTTTTCACTAGCTCCTGTGGTGACTATTGCAATCGGAGTGACTTCTGAGCCTGTACCTGCAGTGGTAGGAACTTGGATTAAAGGCAGCCTGCCGCCTTTTGCCATACCGACACCATAGATATCATTGATTGACTGTTTTGAAATGCTAAGGAACGCCACAAGTTTTGCTACATCCATGGGACTGCCGCCGCCAAAACCTATAATGCCGTCTACGCCTATCTCTTTTGCCTGTTCAACTATTTTAAGGATAACAGCCTCGGGCGGATCAGCAACAACATCATCCACCACCGTGACCTTTAACCTTGCAGACTTCAGTGTAGTAAATGCTTTATTTAAGATACCTGTTTTTATTATCCCTTGGTCTGTGACGAGCAGAATATTACTCATGCCAAGCTCTATAGCAGTTGTCCCTATCTGGTTTATACAGCCACTACCGCATATCACGGATTTAGTCGTTTGAAATATAAAACTCTTCATAACATCACCTTTTGTAATCTGCCTCATTTATTTTTTTGTACTCTTTGTAATCTCTCCGCGTTCGATAATGTAGACCTTGTCCACAAGACCTGCAGAATGGGTATAATCAGACTCTGAGAGCATTACGGAAAGCCCTTCAGCCTTGAGCCGATGTAAAACCTCAACCAGCCTTTGAGAAAGAGCAGGTGCTACCCCCCCCTCGAATGGTTCATCAAGCAGGAGAAGCTTTTCGCCAACCATAAGTGAACGTGCGAGAGCCACAAGCTTTTGCTGCCCTCCGCTGAGCTGTAAAGCCTTGCGTGTTGAAAAAGTCGCCACTTCAGGCATCAGGTCATAAACCCACGCCAATCGCGAGTCGCTTGTTTATCATTAACAGCCCAAAGAGGTAACAAAACATTCTCTTCCACAGATAATTCCGGTATAAGACGCCTGTCTTCCGGCATATAACCCACTTGACTGAGAACTCTTTCGTGTGCAGGAACGGACTCCATCTCTTTTCCGTTAATAAGCACCTTGCCGCTCTCAGTTTTAATCAGCCCCCCCATTATTGCCCTGATCAGTGTAGTCTTTCCCGCTCCATTTCTACCTATCAGTCCTACGGTACTCCCTTTATCCATATTCAGTGAAACGTCTCTCAAAACAGGAGTTTTATTTATATTTACGTTTAAGTTCGCTATAGATAACACCTAGCCCTCCTTAGATCAGTTATTCCGATGCAGTTCCGAACCGATAACAAACTCTTTGACTTCAGGATTCAGTAAAACTTCCTCTGTCGGACCATCTGCTATTATCCTGCCGTCATAAAACGCTATAACTCTATCTGCATATTTTGTTACTATTTCCATATCGTGTTCTACAAATAGACAAGCTGAGCCGAGTCTTTCAACAACTTTCATAACCGTATCCATAAGCCCGAACTTCTCATCCACTGAAACTCCGCTTGTAGGTTCGTCTAAGAGTATCAGCCCCCCCGGGTCACCCACCATGGCCATTGCAATATCAAGAAGCTTACGGACACCCTGAGGCAGAGTCAGAACAACAGATCCGGCATATTTTTCGATGCCATATTCAGTGAGTGTCTCCATGCATCCTGCGACATCCTTCTCGGAGTGCATTCTTTTGATCCAGCTGAGGCTTTTCCCCCCCCTGCCATATTTTTAGCAGTGAGCATATTATCCAAAGCTGTCAGCTCAGGAAAAAGCTGTGCAATCTGGAATGAGCGTCTAACTCCAAGGTTTGTCACTGCCCTTGGGCTTAACCCTGTGATATCCTGATCTATGAATTTGATTGTTCCACTATTCGGCTTCAGATATCCTGTCACCATATTGATGAAAGTCGTTTTACCGGCACCATTAGAGCCAATCACACTGACTATTTCACCCTCTTTGATCTGAACATTGATGTCAGTCGCAGCAACCACAGCTCCAAAGCTTTTTGATAACGAAGTAACATCCAGAATTGTCATATCTACACCTCTCTATCTGTGGCAGCACCCTGAGCTACAGGATATTTTTTTTGCTGTTTTCTGACTATGTGGTTAACAACTATCGACCAAAGCCCTTTAGGGAGAAAAATGATAACTACTAAAAGGACAATGCCAAGTATCATCTGCATGTGTGCGGGGGGGACAGATCAAAAGCTACGGTGCGAACAATTTCGAATAAGAATGAACCAAGTAAAGGAGCTACGGCATGAGATGTTCCGCCAAGTAGAGCAACAAATACAAATTCACCTGATGTCGTCCAGTACGCCATTTCAGGGTCGACGTGACCGGCTATTATCGCAGTCAATGCCCCCCCACCTATAGAAGCCAACACTGCCGCTGCAATATATTTTGTATATATGACCTTCAAAGCAGAAAAACCCAAATACTCAACCCGTATTTCGTTCTCTCTGATAGCCTCTGCCGTGTAGCCGAGTGCTGAACGGGTATATTTATGAACTGCAATCAAGATAATAAGAATGATCGCACATGTGAGAAGGTAGACATATACTCCTGCACTTTCAGCCGAAGGCGTATGACCGAAATAACTGATTCCATGCACATTAAAACCGTCACTACTGCCGAGAGCAGGCGTTTTCAGAAGAAGACCGAACAAAACCATTGAAAATGCCATGCTGAACATCGCAAAAAAAGATATCTCTATATCTGCACAGTAGCAACCCAAGCACTGCACTTACCCCCCCAAACGCCGCAAATGACGCAACCAGCAGAACCAGTAATGCATCATGGATCCCCCCCATATATTGCCCTGCAACACCTGCCGTATATCCGCCTATGCAGTAGTACAATCCCTGCCCGAAGGAGACCAGACCCATCCGCATAAGCAGCATGAGACCTATGACCACAATCCCTTTGGTCATGGCAAGCATAAGAAGAAACATCAGCCAGTTTGGCAAGAGTATTCCGGCGAATGCAGCATGACTACTGCTGTTGATAAATATTTAATATTATTATCTAGTTTCATTAAATTTTCCTCGCTGCTGCTTTTACAAAGAGACCTTCAGGACGAATTGCGAGCACGGCAGCCATTACACCGTAAATAACAAATAACTCTATTTCAGGTACAAGATGGACTGCAGCAGCTCTGGAAAGCCCCCCCACTATGATTGCACCCACAAGAGCACCTCCGACACTACCCAAGCCACCTATGACCACAACGGCAAAAGCCAGAACTATGATTTCTATACCTATCCCTGGCACTACAGACAAAGCAGGAGCTGTAAGCCCCCCCCTGCCAGAGCACTCAACATGCTTCCGGCTATATATGTAACGATGAACATTTTGGAAACGTTTACTCCCATCGCCATGCTTATCTCTCTGTCATGTATAACCGCACGGAGAAGTTTCCCGTTTCTTGTTTTATTCAGTGTCCACCAAAGAAGAATACCGATCAGAGCCGCAAATCCTATTAAGTAAAAATCATATTTCGCAAATATAAGGTTTCCCATATATATACGTCCCATCTGTGCATAAGGCTGGAATGCAAAATATGCATCGACACCCCCCCATATCAGCTTAATGACGTCCTCCATTATGAGTAATATTCCGTAGGTAAGCAGGATCATGACAACTTCATCACGGCCATACATAAACTTTAAAATCCCGCGTTCAATAATGAATCCACTGATAATGCCTGCAAGAGCGGCACAGGAGGCGAACAGAATAAAACCGATCCAAAGATTCTGACCTGTTGCAAAATACCACCCAACGACAGAAGCAGCCGTATATGCTCCCACAGCGTAAAAACTGCCGTGAGCCATGTTTAATATACGCATAACTCCGTATACCAATGTCAGTCCGGCCGCTACGATAAAAAGCCATGATGAATATATAATTCCATCAATCAGAATTACTAAAAGTTCCATAAACTACACCACCATTTAAAAAAAAGCTGACCCGGTCGAACCGGGTCAGCATTTTTATTAATTGCATTTCGCTCCGACAAAACCTTGCTTAATCCACTCAGTGCTTGTCATCCCCCCCTCTGGAGGGTTAACGCATTCAGCAGGATAACGTTTAACGTTTTTAACTGACGGCTGACCTTTAACTTTAGTAAACTGACCGTAGACCATCTCTTGTACTGCTTGATGTCCGTTACCTAACGCCATCTTGACTTTGCCGCTTGGAGCATCAAATTCTAAGTGCTCAAAGCTTTTGATAATGCTATCTTTGGTTACATCCGATGATGATTTCGCCGCTTTGTCTGCGGCTGATTTCAGACCTAAAAGAGCCTGAGCCATCTTATAAGAAGGATATGTAGGAGGTGTTCCATACTTGCTGATATAGTTCTCTCTGAACCATCTGTTCAGTTGGTTATCAGGAGCATATACACCAAATGGTCCTCGACCGCCTATAATTGTCCCCCCCTCAGGTATTTGGTCGGCAAGACGGAACATAGCTGTTTCACCACATGTAAAGACACCCGGCTTGCGATCGAAAATACCTCTGGCTGAACCCTGAAGTACCAGACCTTCCATATCTCCACCCCCCCAGAAGCTGGAATGAATAAAATCAGCTTTTTTTTAACCATCAATGTGGATATCTCAGCACCATACTGACCTGCATATATTTTAGGAAACTGCTCAGTTCCCACGGCAACATCAGGCTTAAGAACTTTTACTGAATTGATAAAGTCATGCCAAGAGTCCTGCCCCCCCCACGAGTAATTCTGATTGATTCCTGATACAGCTTTTAAATCTTTTTTTTGATATCAAGGATATATCTGGCTGCTGCAACATTATCCATAGTTGATGTAGGACCGGTACGGAAGACATATTTGTATGATCCTTCTTCAAAAACTCTAGGAGTACCACAGTCGAACAATATTGTAAGGGTCTGCATCTCCTCGGCAACGGGAGCTATGGCAAGACAGTCACCACTTGAGATATAACCTATGACAGCATCCACGCCCTTACGCTGTACAAGGTTTCTATATTCAGAAACCTGCTTTGTTGACCCACCGGCTTCATCAATTATCTCCGTAGAGATTGACATACCTGCAACACCCGGAGTGTTATACGGGGGGGCAGGTAAAGAACCGCTGTTGATTGCACTTATCACCAAATCTGCGGCGTTATTTGCAGGGATACCGAAAGGTCCTGCCGCTCCGCCTGAAAGGAATGTCACTATTCCTAACTTGAATGTCTTTGATTCAGCGTGAGCTGTGCTGAATGCGAGCATCAATGCCACCGCAATAAAGCATGTGACTCCGGTTTGAAACAAACCGAATGATTGCCTGAGTAATCTTTTCATAAAATCCTCCACTAAAATTTCAGATATTTATATGAGCAATATAAATATCCCCCCCGTTTTGAGAAACTCTTCTGTCTTATAGGTTTCACGGTTTGATCAGAGTAACTGCAATAGATGTGCCAAAAAGTCATAATTAAAAACAGTGTTGTAAATACAGGGTTATATAGGTATTAGTTAGTTTTCAGAAATTTAAAAGGAGCGAAATACGATCAAAATCAATAAAAAAAAGAGCGGTAAACGCTCAATAATTATCAACAAAAAAAACTAAAAGCAGATATCCGAAATTGAACACATGTGTATGAATGAAATCCTATTCAATTAATATGACTAATTTTTTCATTTGATTTAAGATTTTTCAAACGTATTCTATGAGCTACTACCCAATGTATTCGTGCTATTTCTGATTGAAATGGATGAATTTCACCAATACTTGCTTGATAATAGAACTATGATTGTTTATTGCAAACAAAAAGATCTTCGAATATAATAAAGAGGGTGCAAAAATGCTATCAAGCCTTGTCATGATTATTGATGATGAAAAAAATCTTGTACGCTCTTTAGCCTATGGACTCAGCCAAGCAGGGTTTGAGACATGTGAAGCGTACAATGGGATATCAGGCATAGAAATAGCCATAAAGAAGAAACCGGCTATTATCTTTCTAGACTTGCGGCTACCTGATATTCCCGGAATGGAAGTGCTGGCCGAATTAAAAAAAACGCATACCGGATACCCCCCCTATCGTAATGATTTCAGCACATGGAGACACGAGAACGGCTGTTCAGGCAGTAAAGAATGGTGCAATAGATTATCTGACCAAACCTTTTGAGCTAGAGGATGTCCTTCATCTTATAAGAATATCTGCTGAAAAAAATACACCTAACAAATGAAGTCACTTACCTCAGAAAAAAAGACTTTTGAGCATGAACTGCTCATATGCAACTCCCCCCCTGTCATGAAAAGCCTGAATGAAAAAAATAACAAAAATCGCAGAAAGTTCCACGCAGAGGGTCTTACTGTTAGGTGATTCAGGGACAGGTAAAACTCTTGTCGCAAAAGCACTGCACGCCAGATCTTCTCGTGCGGAAGGACCTTTTATCGAAGTGAGCTGTGCAGCATTACCGGATCAGCTTTTAGAAGCTGAGCTTTTTGGAGCTGAAAAAGGGGGGGCATACACCGGAGCTCATACAAAAAGACAAGGACTTGTAGAGCTTGCCGACACCGGCACACTATTTCTGGACGAAATAGGAGAACTGCCACCTAATCTTCAGGCAAAACTACTTACGTTTCTGGACAATAGAAGATATAGACCTATAGGTTCATCAAGAGAGTATACGGCAAATGTCAGAATCATAGCTGCTACAAACCGCAACCTGCCTGAACTCGTAGAGAACGGGCAATTCAGAGAGGAGCTTTTTTACAGGCTCAATGTAATGACTATAACCATGCCTACTCTATACGAAAGGAGGGATGGACTGCCAGTCCTTTTAGAGTATTTCATATCTGTTTATTCTCAAGCCGAGAGCTGCAAGAAGATTGAACTAGCTCCTGAGGTTATTGATATCCTTAAAGAATATAAATGGCCTGGCAATATCAGAGAATTAAGAAATCTCATAGAAAGGTTTACTATCCTCTACCCTGAGCAGATCATAACAACTGCTCACCTCCCTGCCGAATTTTCCGAGATCAAGATGAAAAAGAATATGAGCATAACTGAGCATGTTGCCGTCACTGAAAAGGAGCTGCTTATAGATGCCATAAATAAAGCAAAAGGTAAAAAAAACATTGCTGCCGATATACTCGGAATCTCCAGACACGCCCTTAAACGAAGACTGCAAAAGCACGGTATCGTATGAAACGTTTTTTTTATAATTCTATAATCATTTTTTTTCTCTTTTTTGCACAGGCTTGGTCTCTGCACTCAAAAACTATATTAGGCTACCCTCCTGAGGAAGCAGATATCAGGATAGGTTGTCTTTTTCCTATGACAGGACGTGGCGGACTTTACGGTTACGACAGTATCATAGGAATAAGAATGGCTCTCGATTCCATTTCTGACCAATCCATTAAAGTCTCTGTACTCATAGAAGATACAAAATCAAAGCCATCGAGATCGATCGATATTGCCCGTTCGTTTATCAGGCAGGATAAGGTTGATTTTCTTTGCGGCGTGGTTAGTTCTGCTGTGGCTCTTGCCGTCAGCGAGGTATCCAAGGAAGAAAAAATCCCATTCATAGGAACAGACCATGCTTCATCAAGGCTTGTAGAAGAAGCTCTCCATAAGTATTATTTTAGAGTAACTAACGACACTTTACTATCTATGGCAGGAGGTGCTCTCTATCTCAAAAAAACTGCAAAAAAAAGAAAGCTTGGAAAAAAAATAGTCTTTATAGGACCGGATTACGATTACGGGCATCGAGCGTGGGAAGATTTGCGTCTGTCAATGGATGCTGTAGGGTTAAAATATGAAATCGCTGGAGAATTCTGGCCAAAGCTATATGAAGCCGACTACTCGGAATATATAAAAGAGATAATAGCCGCCTCTCCGGATGTTGTTATCAATGCCCACTGGGTGGTGATCTGGTGGCATTTATCAGACAGGCAAAAACATTTGGTCTTTTCGATAAAATGATGTTTAGCAATTTCGATACAGGCGGAAACTACGAAGTTATGGCTGCCTTAAAAGATGAGATACCTCTTGGAATAATACTCTCTGCCAGACATCACAACAACTGGCCTGAGACAAGGACAAATAGTGAATTCGTAGCATCATTTAAGAGAATGGCAAACCGTTTCCCAAGCTATTCGGCCCATGGTGCTTATGCAGGTATTAAAGCCATCGTCACTGCCCATATTTCATCCCGTCAGAATTCAAGCAGTTTTATAGATAGTATGGAGAAACTAAAAATTAAACTCCCCCCCAAAGACCCTGTAGGTTTTATCTCTGAGATGGATCCCGTCTCTCACCAGATAGTTCAGGCACACTCCATAGGTCAGGTTGTTTTGAATAATAGCTTTATACCGGCAACAAGAATGCTCGGCATGTGGGAAACATATACCAAAGAAGAACTAAATAGTGTTATTGAAGCGGTGAGAAAGACAAGAAGTATAGCGAGAAATAAATAATGCATAAATTATTTTCTACTATCAGAAACGTTATGACCGTACTGCTGGATTACTGGAAAAGCAGTATAACAAGACGCTATCTGGTTCTTGCACTATTCACTGCCATCCTGCCTCTTATCCCAATACTTATAATGCATGGACATTATACCTCTCAGCTTATAGAAACCCTTTCAGGTGAAAGAGTTGAAAGCCTGCTGGTTGTCTCGTCCAACAAAATGAAAAGCTTTCTTGAAGTAAAAGCAGGTCAACTGGAATCATTGGCAGACCTGCCGTCCCTTACCACCGACAATAAAATAGAACGAAATGCAAAAAAACGTTATCAAGTATGAGATTGATGATAAAGATATCTTCGGAGCAATACTATTCGACATGCAGGATAGTATTATTGCATCTTTCCCCCCCGGGCAGGCAGCATACGGTGCTCCATATTGGGATGATTTTGATTTCAGCATTAAAGGTTTACCAAAAGTCGAATATGCAAAAGGGATTGAAATAATAGGCCCATACCCTCCCCCCCGAAATGGTCAGTCGGGCTGGTTTATGATCAGAAAATATCTCACTTCTGACCTCAATGGGAATAATTATTCAGGCAGTATAGCACTTCATATCAGACTGGCATCTCTGACTGAACAGCTTTCCAATATCTCCTCATCTGTCAGATACAAAACTGTTCTTATGACACCCAAGAATCAACTGTTTTCTTGCATAGGCTCACCCCCCCTTAAAATTACTAAAGACCTGATCCCCCCCGGACCTGAAATTGTAAAAGGCTGGTTTCCTGCGTGATGATTATTAATAATGGCGTACCTGCCCCCCTTTTACAGGGATAAAGCAACTTTTCTTTATACTTTATGTTGCTGCAAGTGCTCTCATTTTTTGGGTCTTTGTCAAGTTATCGAGACGTATGAGAAATGAGATAACTCCCCCCCTTATCTTCGCTGCGAGGTCTATTGCCAAAGGTAAGCTCTCAAGAACTATCAACATAACAGGCAATGACGAAATCGCACAGCTTGCTTTTGAGCTTGAAGAGATGAGGCTACAGCTGAACAAATTCATCACCACACGTATATCAACTGAAAAGAAAGCAGTCCTCGGAGAATTTTCTGCATGCATAGCACATGAAATTCGCAATCCGCTTTCAACTGTCAAAACATGCGGACAGGCTTTAAGAGCCGGAGAGCCTGACCCTAAAAAGCAGGAGATAATGGACATGATGGTTGAGGAGATTAACCGCATTAATGATATTATCGAAACTCTTCTCACATATGCCCGCCCAATGGAGCCAAAAAAAAGAGTTGTTTACAGCAGAATTAGTCACAAAAAAAACTTGTCACGCTTTTTATGCCCATGTTCATTAGAAATAATATAAACCTGATTCAGTCTGGTGATTTCAGCATCATGATGTATGCCGACATAGGACATGTTCACCAGATAATGACAAACTTTATTCTCAATTCTATAGATGCTATAGAGGGTGGCGGTGACATCACCATACATGTAGAGCAGAAAGCAAATATGGCAGTCTTCACAGTTTCTGATACCGGTAAAGGTATAAAACCTGAACATATGAATTCTATCACTACACCATTTTTTACAACAAAAACAACAGGGGGGGTCGGGCTTGGGCTTCCCATTGCATTCCAGCTTGCGGATCTGAATGCCGGCCATATCAAATATGAAAGCAAAGAAGGCGAAGGGACATTTGCATCACTTTATCTGCCTGCTGAAAAATATTGATAGTCTCACACAAGTATATAGGGACAATAGGGGGGGTAGCATCAGCCTTATAAAATATTTATATTGTTGAATAATAAAGACTTCCATCAGATGTAAAAGTTTTATAAAAAAATGCGATTCTAGGGATGACGGCTGTTTGATAATAATCGAAGTGAAAGGGTTTTATTTCTTTTTACCCTTTAAATAGTTTTAAATACCCTACTTTAGAAGGTCGCTACCGTACATATCTGCTTGTAAAAACTTTAGTTGCGGCAGGAGTTAAGGCAAATAAAAACATACTTATCAATATTTTGACTTTAATATATATTTGGCATTTTATGTTATTCTCACATGTATAACTGCTAATTATCGATAATAATCATTCAAAAAAATATTGACAAGACTTATTGATAATGATATTCAATATCTAATTTCACAGTCTAAAAGGAGGAATCAATGCTGGTGAGGCTATTGGTTGAGAACGGTGGCGTGCTTATGTATCCACTTTTTTTTATGTTCTGTAATCCTTGTAGCTATTTTCATAGAACGCCTATGGTTTTTTTTATTTCAAACAGGTCAGATATGACAGTTTATCAAAAAGCTAAGAATCTTGTCTCAAGCGGCAAATTTGATGACGCAAAAGTTATACTTAAAACTTCTAACGGAGCTCTTGAAAACGTATTCCTTGAAGTTTTGAATAATTTCAGGTGTTCGCGTCACGATCTGGAGCATATTGTTTCAAACAAAGGGGGGGTCGAAGAGCTTCAGCGTTTTAACAAGAACCTGCACATTATGGAACTAATTGGCAGAATAGCTCCTATGCTGGGTTTATCCGGTACAGTAATAGGCATGGTTTCCGCATTTCAGGCGGTTGCTTCTGTGAAAGGTGCTGTTGATCCTGCCTTATTAGCCGGCGGTATCTGGGAATCTCTCCTCACTACTGTTGCCGGTCTTTTTGTGGGTATACCTGCATTGATTTTTTTTATCACTTCTTTGAAAAACAATTTTCGCGTAAAGCGATCGACTTAAAGATAAAGGGTGAAGAGATAGTAAGGTTATTCGGAGATTGCCATGATAGAGTTTGATGTTTTCAGTAAGAATGATAAATCTCCAGACATGACACCAATGATTGATATGGTTTTTTTTGCTGTTAATATTCTTTCTGCTAACGTCTGTTTTCCAAGTCCCCCCCGCCGTTCAGACAAACCTGCCTGAAAGCTCTACAGCAACAACAATATCTCCACAGGACATTGTTATATCTATGAAGGAAAACGGAGATGTATTTCTCAATGACAAGAAAATGAGCCTTCATGCACTGGAGCACATACTTAAGCACACGATAAGCTCCGGAAACAATAATGAGGTCTCCATTGCATCTGATAAAAATGTTAGTTTTGCGAATATCATGGTTCTGATGGATATTGCAAGGAAATCAGGTGCAGAATCTGTATCATTCCTGACAGATAATGAGCAATAATTCTAAAGTTATCTATGCACTGCTAATATCATTAGCACTACATAGCAGTATATTTGTATTATACGGTTTTTCAGAGCCTGAGTCGGTAAAAGAGGTTCAGCAACAAAAAAAAGATGGTTATAAGTTTAAAAAAGCCTTATACACCGCCTGTTGCAGCTGTTAGTAAACCTAAACCTGTAAAGCAGATTAAAAAAACAGCATGTTGCCAAAACGATAAAACAAACTGAACGAAAGCCGGTTCGTAAAGTAAAAAAAACTTCGGCGGTAAAAGAAAGCGTTGTAGTTACAAAGCCTGAACCTGTTGTTTCAGCACCGATAGAGACTGCTGACCCCCCCGAACAGGAAACTCAGGAGACTGAAATAGAAGAGACTGTCGATATAGCAGCTGAGGAAAAAGATATTAAACCTAAGTTTGACTATGGCAGATTAAAAGACGATGTAATGCAAAATATACAGGCAAATAAATCATATCCGTACGTTGCTAAACGTAAGGGGGGGCAGACGGGGGGGCTTGTAGTTGTATCAGCCAAGATAGGCAAAGACGGCAGACTAATAACTATAGAGATAGAGCAATCCAGCGGTTTTGTTATCTTAGACAGGGATGCCAAGAAGCTTGTAGATTCTGTTTTCCCTATCAAGAATGACTCAGGAGAAGAGATACAGATGGCAATACCCATAAGGTATAAGCTTAACTAAAATATAAGGACGGTATAATGGCACACAGCGGCTGCGTTTGCGTCGATATCCGTTGCAAACGGTGTAAACGACTATTAATGAAGGGCATTGTCAAAAATGTTGAGATCAAGTGCCCAAAGTGTGGATATGTTCAGGTATTTGACGATACCAACAAAAATCAAAAATAGCCTTTCAGGCTTTAGAGTGCTTTCAAGCACCAAGTATTAATCAGAGAATCACGAATTCCAAATCATTTTTAAGGAGAGACTACTATGAGAAAGATTATTCTTACTCTTGTGTCCGTATGTCTTCTGGTAGGAAATGTATGGGCATCTGATTCAAATATCAGGACGGGAGAAGTAGAAGTTACTGCCACAAGAGCGAAAAAAGTGGCAAAAGAAGTCCCTATGTCACTTTCTGTAATGACAGAAGATGAAATACAAAAGACCGGTGCAACATCAATGGCAGACCTGATGCGGGATCTTCCAGGTGTGCAGATCACATCAACAGGTGCTGCAGGTATCTACAGACTTAATCTCAGAGGAGAGAGCGGTTCAAGAACTCTTCTCATGGTTGATGGGGGGGTCAAAATATCTGAACAAAAGTCTATGGATGGAGCACCCCCCCTTCTGATCGACTTGAACTCTATAGAAAGGATAGAGGTTATCAAAGGACCTGCATCTGTTCTATACGGCTCTGAAGCTATCGGTGGTGCAATAAATGTAATCACAAAAAAAAGGCGGTAAACGCCCTATTCAGGGTAACGTATCTGCAACTTATAATTCAGGCGTAAAGGGCGTAAGCAGCACTTTATCTCTATACGGTTCATCTAACAATTTTTATTATCGTGCAGAAGGCACGGCAACTAAAGCAGGCAACCGTATTGATAGTGACGGCGACGAAATTGACCATACCGAATACAAAAATAGAAACCTGCGTTTCGTACTCGGATATGAAAATGACGCTTTCGATATAGGTATTGAGCATACAGACTATACCTCTGACAACGAAGTAAGAACCGGACGTGAAAACGGAACAGACTTTGCAATGAATATGGATTTGCCTGAATGGAACAGAAAGAAGACTGTTGTTCACGCCGAATATAAAAAAACCTATAAGTATAATATCTAAAATTCGTGTGGATGCTTATCGGCAAAAAAAACATTTAAAGAGTTCAGAAATAACATGTATATGACAATGCAGATGGGACCGATGATCCGCAAACTGGAGTCTTTGTCAACCACAGAAAATGATCTGACAACAACAGGTTTCAATACTCAGTTCGACATAGATATTGCAGATACGAATCTTATGATTGTCGGTTTCGAATATATGAATGACGCTCTAGATGTAGACGATACTAAAAAAAGGATTCAGAGATACAGTATTTTCAAAATACTCGAGTGAAGCAAAACAGACCAGTAAAGCTCTCTTCATTCATGACGAGCAAATGCTTGGCGACAGTTTCATTCTCAGCGGTGGTCTGAGATACACTAAAACTGATACAGAATTAACAAAATCAGATAACCCCCCCGGTTATGAAAAGGGAGAGTCTAATGATAATAGCACTGTAGGTAGTATATCGCTTGTCTATACAGGCATAAAAGATACAGCTCTGCGTGTTCTTTATTCAAAAGGTTACAGAACACCAAACCTTCAGCAACTTTATATGGGAACAACTCACGGTTCAAGAACACCCACTTATTCAAACCCTAAGCTGGATGCCGAGACATCTAACAACTACGAGGTTGGTCTTCGCTATGATAACAAAGCGTTCGATACAGATATAGCTGTTTTCTACAATAAAGCAAAAGACTACATATCAACTATCCCAACACAGATAAATGGTTCAGCTGCAAGGATTTATACAAATGTAGATAAAGCAACTACAAAAGGTGTCGAACTCACGGCAGGTTATACTATAGCAGATTTCAGACCTTATGTTGCAGGAACATACTTGCATAGGAAATATGAAACCGAAACATTCTCAACAACTAAAAATGGCATGCTAAAACATTCGGTCGATTTGGAATTCAGTATAATAAAACCATTGGAAAATCATTTATTGAGCTTGATGGTTATGTCAGATATGCGGCAAAGGCTGAAGAAGAATCCAGTAACGGTGACATTGAAAAAAAACTGATGGTTATGAGACATATAATATTCAGGCAAATTGGGGGGGTTACACCTTCAATGATGCCAGAAGACTCATCCTTACTTTAGAGGGTCTCAACCTGGGCAATAAGAAGTACGAACTGGCACAATCCTCTCTGGAAGAACCAGGCAGACACTTCATAGCTAAAGCAAGTTTGGATTTCTAATGAAAGTAAAAATCATTTATGCAAGTAGGTACGGATCAACTAAAGAAGTCTCCGATTGGATAGCACAGAGATTCATCGCAGAAGGCTTTGAGGCTGATACAGAGTGTGTGAGTGCAGAGTGTAAAATTGAGGGGGGGTACAATCTTGTACTCCTCGGCTCTGGTATTTATACTCACGAATTTTTACCGGAAATGAATAGCTTTATAGAGCTTAATGCAAAAACTTTACAAAATCATAAAACAGCTCTTTTCGGTGTAGCTATGCAAACAGAAACTGTCCTTGTAGACGGTTCTTCTGCAGGCGGTGTAACAATGCTGGAAAAGTATGCGAAACAACTCGGTAAATCATGTTTGGCAGGCACAATGCTCCACGGAGAGATGGCTTTCAGCATGATGAGTAAAGAGGATCAAACTAATATAGATAGATTCTATAAAATGATATCTCTTTCAGAAAACGACATCAAAGAGCGGAAAAGACCACGAACACTTATGAACAAACCTGAGTGCTGGGCTTTCGCTGAAAAGTTAATCAGACTGTCAAGAGGTGACACATGAACCTGAATTGGCACAAACGTTTAAACGAGGAAGAACGAAGACTGATATTCGGCAATGAATATGAGGACAGCCTTACAAAAGGGTATGATAAAAAACGTGTCGTGCACGCCGGTGCAGCAGGCGAGGTTGTTAAACCTGAAGATATAAACAAAATATGGATGCAGGAATCTTCAGTAGTATCGAATGCCCAAAAACTCATATATATCAACATCCCGTTTTGCCAAACCAAATGTGCATATTGCGGATTCTTTAAGAATTATGCAAAAGATGATCTTATGGATAGCTTTACAAACACACTGGTCAAGGAGATACAGCACGGCGGCAAACTGCCGTTCTTCTCCAGTGGTTTAGTGAATGCCGTATATATAGGAGGCGGAACTCCGGGAGCTTTATACGCCAGTCAGATAGAAAAGATACTGGATGCTATTCAAAATTATCTACCAATGGCAAACGACTGTGAGATTACATTCGAGACAAGAACGTTTCAATTTGACCAAAAGAAGATTGAGACTTGTCTGGAGAATGGCGTCAACCGCTTCTCCCTTGGTGTGCAGTCCTTTAACACACTCGCCAGAAAGTCTATTGGGCGAGTTGATGACGGTGATATTGTTGCCACTCAAATTGAAAAATTAAAGAGCTACAATGCTGCCGCTGTTGCAATCGATCTCATGTTTGGTCTACCTCATCAATCTGAGACGGACTTCCTAGAGGATATCCTGATTGCGGATAAACTCGGAGTGGACGGGATGTCTCTTTATCAACTTAATGTTTTTGAGGATGGAAAACTGAATGAACAGATTAAATCCGGCAAAGTTCCGAAACCTCCGACAACTGCAGAACAAGCTGTCTATCATATTAAAGCGAATACACTAATGGGAAGTCTGGGTTATAAGCAGGCATCTATATCCCACTGGGTAAGAGGCACAAGGGACAGAAGCTTATATAATGTGATGTCGAAAGCGGGATACCCAATGCACGCATTCGGTGCCGGAGCAGGTGGACGGACGAGCTCTTACGGTTATTTTACTCACGTTGCCCTACAGCCGTATACAAAACTGGTGGAGGCAGGCATGAAACCTATTATGGGAATGTCAAGAAAGCCTAAACAAAGCAGGCTTATCAACCTGATCACCAGTCAGATAGACTCTGGATTCATACGTTTTGACGAGCTTAACCGTGAGGCAGAGACAGATATGGCATTTCTATTTGAACCCTTGATGGATTCCTGGAAACAAAGAGAAATGGTTGAAATAGAGCATAATATAATGAAACTTACCCCCCCGGTCGGTCAGTTTTGGTATGTGAATATTGCACAGGCACTTGTAGATGTAGTGATCATGGCTGAAAATGTCGATTATATCCCGCAAACAGCTAAGATAGCCGCTCAGAACTAATAAAAAAAGGATGATACTGATGAATACTATAAAAACATATTTAGAAAAGAATAAAGGCGTAGCAACAATTATAGCAGCAAAGGAGCTTGGTGTTCCTGAAAAAGATGTGATTGATACTTTGACAGAGGGTGTCACTCCGGTTTCAATTGATAACTTTGATGAGATAATGAATGAAGTCTCCACATGGGGGGGCGACATGACAATAATAGTCACTAACAACAGCGTAATCTTTGAAGTGAAAGGGAGTCTGCCTCAAGGAAGCTATGCAAGAGGTTTCTTTAATCTGCATGGTTCAGGCGGACATATAGGCGGACATTTGATGTCTGAGAAGTTTACTAAATATACTTTGTCGACAGACCATTCATGGGGGGGAAAGAGAGCCTTTCTATTCAGATATATGACGACATTGGTGATGCAGCAATTAAGCTATATCTGGGCAGAGACGACAAGGGCGAAATCAAAGCCGACCAGAAACAAAAATATCAGGAACTACAATCGAGGTATGAAAAATGAGAGTAATTATTTTCACGATAACATTCTGTTTGTTATCCATCTATGCTTTTGCTGAAATCAGCTTTACAGACCATACAGGCAAAAACATAACCTTAGAAAAAGTACCTGAAAGAGTGGTGGTCCTAAACAGCTCTAACCTTGAACTATTCTTTGCCTCCGGAGGAAAACCCATAGCCTATGCCGAAAGCAGCACAATGCCTGAATACCTTAAATTAATGCTAAAAGATATCCCAAGTATGGGCAGGGTCAACAACCCGGATATCGAAAAAATCGTATCTATAAACCCTGATTTAGTGATAGGTATGAATTTCCCTTTCCATTTATCTATACGAGAATCTATTGAGGCGGCCGGTATCAAAACAGCAATGTTCAGTATTAAAAATATCAGCCATATAAAAGAGACTATGGATATTTTTGGCAAAATTAGCGGACACACTGAAACTGCGGAACAATCATGGAACAACATCAACAGCAAGTTAGAAAAGGTCAAAAAGACTACTGACAGTTTGCAAAAGAAGAAAGCCCTGATAGTTTATGGTTCACCTGAAAGTTTTAACATGGCTCTGCCGGATAGCTTTATAGGGCAGTTACTCGAAAGTGCAGGCGGTCTGAATATCGCACTGCCTGCTGAAAACAAATCTAAAAATGCTATGTTTAAAGGTTTTGTCCCTGTAAGCCTCGAGTATGCTTTGGTCAAAGACCCGGATATTATTTTTGTAATAACCCACGAAGGCGGCATCTCTCCCGTTGCCGACAATACTCTTCTGCTACACCCTGCATGGAAAGGACTGCGTGCTGTACAGGCAGGTAATGTTATTAAGCTTCCATTTGCGACTTTTGGCATCAACCCTACAGTACGTACAGGAGATGCAGTTGAAGAACTTGCAAAACTTATGTACGGAGACAAAATATGATGAATACCGTGATGCAGTCTGATGTAAAAAAGAGAGTCATGATCGCATCTTTCGGACTGATACTGTTAGTAACAGGGTTCAGTTACAGCGTGGCTACCGGTTCAGTTTCGATCAGGCTGGAAGATATATTCCGTGTATTTTCCGGAGAAGAGACAGGAGGATTATATCACGTCATAATGAATATACGTCTTCCGAGGATCATTGTCGGAGGACTCGTAGGTATCAATCTGGCACTATCCGGAGCAATCCTTCAGTCTATTCTGAAAAACCCGTTAGCAGACCCCCCCGGCATTATAGGCATATCAGCAGGGGGGGCAGGACTTGCCGCTATGATTGTCATGATTCTCTATCCTACACTTACGCATCTGATCCCCCCCATCACGGCATTTGTCGGAGCAATGTTTACCACAACCGTAATCTATGTTCTTGCCTATGAAAATGGAACACATCCTTTACGGCTTGTTCTTGCCGGAGTGGCTTGGGCGGCGTTTTTGGGAGCATTTATGACAACCCTTACGGTTCTTAACAGTGACAAAGTACAAGGGACCGTAAACTGGATGGCAGGAGCATTAAACGGAAGAAGCTGGACTCATGTGCAAATGATACTCCCCCCCTACTCTGCAATAGGGATAATCGGTGCTTTTATTTGCGGTAAATACTTAAATATTCTCGCTCTTGGTGATGATGTGGCAAGAGGACTCGGAATGCATGTAGAGAAATCAAAAATAATACTTGTCATTTTGGCAGCTCTATTGGCGGCATCTGCAGTCAGTGTGGCAGGGATGTTAGGTTTCGTCGGCCTGGTTATTCCACATATTACCAGGTTAATAATTGGTTCAGATAATAGATTCCTCATCCCATTCAGTGCGATATTCGGAGCAGTAACAGTCATACTTGCAGATACTACCGCAAGGACATTATTCAGCCCGTATGAATTACCGGTGGGGGGGGTTGTTATGGCATTTGCAGGTGCTCCATTTTTCCTTTATTTGCTAAAACGAGGATTAAAAAGATGAAATACTTCTCATGCAGTAACCTGAAAACCGGATATAATAAAAAGTCTGTAATTCATGATATCTCAATCAGTTTTAATAAATCTGAGATCACATCAATAATAGGCCTAATGGTTCGGGCAAATCTACACTCCTTAAATCCATGGGCAGACTGCTTAAGCCTATATCAGGTAAAATCTATATTAACGATAGAGATATAACTACCTATAAAGAATCAGAAATCGCAAAACATATCGGAGTCTTACCTCAAGCACCGTCAGCACCGATGGATATACCCGTACATTGCTTAGTTGCCTACGGAAGAAATCCGCACAAAAGTCTTATGAGCAGATTTGATAAGAATGACATGGAGATAGTTAACTGGGCGATAGAATCCACAGGGCTGCAGAATAAGCGTTTCCAGAGAATCGGACAGCTGTCGGGTGGAGAAAGACAAAGAGCGTGGGTTGCTATGTCTCTCGCACAACAACCCAAAATTCTTTTGCTGGATGAGCCTACAACTTATCTGGATATTCATCATCAATTCGAAGTTCTGGAACTATTAGAGAGGCTGAATAAAGAGTGTGGGCTTACCGTGATTATGGTGCTGCACGACTTAAACCTCGCATCCCGCTTCAGTGACAGGATTATAGCTCTCAAAGACGGAAACTTATTTAAAGACGGCACACCTGAAGATGTACTGACCGAAAAGGTTATATCTGACGTCTTTAATATCCGCTCGCAGATAATGGATATAGATAACAACTTGATTGCAGTCCCTATGGGGGGGGTTGCATGATACTCCTTAAAGCAGAAAATTTGTGTAAATCATACGGAAAAATAAAAGCTGTAGATAATGTCAGCTTCTCAATAAACACTGGTGAAATCTTTGGTTTGCTGGGAGAAAATGGAGCAGGGAAAACAACTGTAATAAAAATACTTACAACTCTGACCAGACTGATAGAGGCTCAGCATTCCTAAACGGTATTAACTTTTTCAAACACAAAATAATTGCAAGAAAACATATCGCAACAATACCTCAGGAGATCAACCTTGACCATGAACTTACTGTCTTTGATAATCTATATATCTATGCCAGACTTCATGGCGTATGTGATGCAAAAAAGCTTGTAACAGAAACTCTTTATACATTTGATATGCAGGACAAAGCAAAAGCACGCATTACATCTTTGTCAGGTGGTCAAAAAAAAGACGGGTAATGCTCGCACGGGTAATGCTGGGAAATGCAGATTTAATCTTTATGGATGAACCTACTATCGGACTCGACCCTTCAATCCGCAGAGATATTTGGACAATGATAGAGTCTATTAAACAATCCGGAAAATCTGTCCTTCTGACTACTCACTATACAGATGAGGCAGAGACTTTATGTGACCGTGTTGCAGTGATGAGTAAAGGGAGGATTCTTAAGACAGGAACTCCAAAAAAAACCTTATGGATCAGACCGGCAATATAGCTGTAGACATTATTAGCGACAGCAGCCGATTTACTAAAATTTTCACCTCTGACAGCGATCTTAATGAATATCTGTCAACGAACAGCTTCTCTTCTTACAAGGTTCGCAGCCTGAAGCTGGAAGATGTTCTGATCTTAATACAGGAGAAGAGTGCATGACAGGTATAATTTCAGGTACTTACGCAGTTTTCTTAAGAGAACTTATGCTGCTTAAGAATAAAACTCTCAAATTAGGGTATACTTTCTCCAGTGTTTTCGCCCCCCCCGTAATATATCTGACCGCTTTCGGACTCGGATTCGGTTCAAGGATTGATGTTGGAGCTGTAGCTTACAGTGCATTCTTAGTTCAGGGGGGGATAGTATGCATGAGCACAATGACAAATTCCTATAATCTCGTAATGACATCAGTGAGCTTCGGAAGGCTTTATTCAGGCAGTTTCCAAACTACTATCACAGCACCTGTCAGCAGTCTTGCTATCATGAGCGGGCTGGTTCTGTCGGGCATATTAAGAGGCTTTGTAGCTTCTGTTTTTATTGTTATTGCCGGTTTGCTAATCTTTCAGGTATTTCCGTTTACATGGTTTTCACTTGTAGCGGTAATATTAAATATGGGGGGGTTCTTCTCGTCATTAGGTGTCATAACAGGAGTTATGCTAAAAGATGTTGAATCCAATGCTCTGATAGCTAACTTTATCATAATGCCTATGTCATTCTTCTCAGGCACATTCTATCCTATGGATTTTCTGCCGATATTTGTTCAGAAGTTTGTGTATCTACTGCCACTTAGCCATACGAATATCATTATGAGAGCTCAGTCATTTTCTAGTGATATGCTTTTATCTCTGACAATACTTATAGTTCTTTTTACTGTGACATTCTGGTTGGGAACACTACTCCTTGACAGATATAGTGAATAACTGCTCAATAATATCTCCCAGAATGATTAAAAAGAGACCCCCCCGCTATAATACGAGGTCTCTTCTGTGTGCTATGCTTATGAAAAGTTACATCAGGTTATTTTACCATCATATCTTTCATCATCGGTTTGTCTTTAGCATTGAAACCGGCCTTATTCATGATGGTTTCTATTGCTATATTATGTAGTTTATCATTTGGTGCTTTACCAATGTTTTTCGCAACCTTATCCCAAGCTTCCTTATCTGCCGACTCATATGAGTGACAGCTGAGGCATGCATTCACACGCCAGATTTTCTGCTGCTCCTCTTTATTGAAAGGACGTGCACCATAATGGCTGGTAGCTTGTATCTGATTACCTTCTTCGTCAACTATACGTTCCAGTTCGAAGTCTATGTCGAGTCCGTTTTTCTTAGAGATATACACTCCTCCACCGAGACCGAGTGCCTTCTTACTAGCGTGACACGACTCACAAGACCTAGCTTTGGCTGAAGTTGTATGAGGTACGAGAGGGTTCTGTGCAAGTCCGCTGTGTCCGTCAGCAGTTGTAAAAACGTGACTGTCGTATTTAACACCGTCAGCATTTTCGCCGCCCACTTGTGTGAATATTGCCTGACATCCCGGTACAAACGGAGAAACTTTGCCTTCGTGGTTAATACCAAGCACAGGGTCTTCCCAACGAACATAAGACCTTGTCTCATTCCAGCTATAAGCTGTCTTAGCTCTGTTCCCCCCCTTGAGGGCTGCCTGAGATTTATCCGCAGCACCATCTTTAGATGTTAACCAGTCACCGTTAGGCTTAGATATATTCTGCTGTGCATGACAGCCGTAACACTGAGGAGCCCAGCCGGAGTGACATGTATAGCATTCAAGCTTGCCCTGATGTGCTTCGAGCTTCATTGCGACTTTCGCACTTACAGTGCCATTATCTACGTGATCTTTCGCCTGAGGTACTATAAGTTCATTCTTTGTTCGCTTGGTGGTAAGAACAACTTTATCTCCTTTCTTTTTCAGGTTGTAGATCTTTTCGCCATTCTTCTCATATTTGAGAGTTGAATATTGTGTATAATCTCCGTGACAGTCAGTACACTGCACTTCGACAGCCATCCACTTCTTAGAATAGATATTACCGTCACCATGCATTTCACGGGAGTTGTGACAGTCGATACAATCCATGCCTGCATCAAAGTGTGCGTCAGCTTGAAGATGGTTGTAATTCTTTCCATGAAGCTTCTTTCCACCTTTTTGCCGAATTTCTCACCATCCCAAGGTGAACCGTAGCCGTCAGATTCCATCATACCTGTGTATGAGACACCGGTTCTTGCACCACGGTTATGACAATGCTGGCACTGCCATGTATCCATGAATCTCTCAAGACGGTGTAATTTCGCTCTAGGCTTTTTGAGGTCACCCTTCTCTGTTTTTGCATTAAGGTATGGCTTCATCTTGTCGCCGCCCTTATAAGTTCCATCATTATCGTATGGTACATGACATGCAGCACAGCCGGAAGCTCTGTAGTCCCCCCCGGCTCTCTGATGTCCTGTAGACCAAACGTGGCAGCGGAGACACTGATTTCTGAGGTAATCGTCCGCAGGGTGGTTTGTTGCAGAAATAGGTTTATTTGGGTCATAGTATGGAAGCTCTTTCAGGCTAGGCAGGGCGTTCTCAGCTTTCACATCACCGTCTTTATCTTCAACAGCGTATGTTGCGTAGATAGCATTTTTATCGGCCTGAGCACTCCATGTATATCTCGTTCCGCTGATGATACCTGCAGATGTTCCGTGAAGAGATTTTGCTATGTTATCTACATACTCTTCGTGGCATGTTCCACAGGTTTCGCCGATTACGCGGAGGTCAGTTGGGTTGGCATACATGCCTTATGGGCAGTGTCTTTAGAGTCACCATTAGCATTACCCATATGGCAGTCAGTACAACTGAGATCAGCCATATCAGGGATGTCGGTGAATTTCTCAATACCTTCGTGGCAACCTAAACATCCTTTGTCAGGAGCAGGGTTTACCATCACACCGGAGTCAGTTTTTGCAACAGCTTCTTTTGGTGCTACAGACATGCACGCAGAAACAAAAACTACTGCAAAAAGAGCAGCCAGAATAGGTACTAAATAAAATGCTCTTTTTCTCATGATATCCTCCTTTATAGTAACATAAATACATTACGCAAAAGGCGTGCCAGAGTGGCAAAAGAATTAATTATGTTTTATTAAAGAGTTACATGATTGAATCTAAATAATAAAAAGAAAGTTACCGGTAAAAAGCTTACCAGTCGGCAAGAAACTTACCACTTTTTAGTCCTCATCATCTAAACCGTACTCCGAAAGTTTCTTCCTGAGGGTCAGCCTGCTTACACCGAGTACAAGTGCTGCTTTGGTCTTATTTCTACCAGACTTTTCATAAACAACAATAATGTGATTCCTTTCTACCTCTTTCAAAGAGAGACAAGTATCATCATCACAGTTTGCATAGTCATTGCACTGGTTAGTACTTTCAAGTTTAGGCATACATCCAAATAGTGCTGTCCGCTCCATAACATTTTTCAGCTCGCGGATATTCCCCCCCGGCCAAGAGTAGCTTCGTATAGCCTCTCTGTCTGAATCACTGAGCATGACACCCTGTTTGTTCAGCTTAAACATATACTCTTTCAGATAGTATTCTGCCATCTCAACAGCATCATTAGGATGGTCTTTAAGCTTTGGGGGGGTTTTAATATTGATCACATTCAGCCTGAAAAACAGGTCTTCTCTGAATTCACCATTTTTAATTGACTGCTGAATATCCTTATTGGTAGCAGATATAACTCTCACATCTATCTTGGTCTCTATCGTTGAACCAAGTTTATAGAAAGTTCCATTCTCCAGAAATCTAAGCAGTTTCACCTGAGTGGACATAGGCAGGTCACCAACTTCGTCAAAGAGTATCGTTCCGCCGGATGCCATCTCTAAAAGCCCTTTTTTTTACTCTTTTTAGCATCAGTAAAAGCACCGTTTTCATAGCCAAAAAGCTCTGATTCAACTAGTTGTTCAGGAATACCTGCAGAATTAATCTTAACGAATGGACGTGCTTTTCGCGGAGAGAGATTATGTATAGCTGATGCCACCAGCTCTTTACCGGTACCTGTGTCACCAGTAATGAGAACACGTGTATCAGGGGGGGAAGATGCCGCTGTAAGTATATCCTCTTTCATCTTTATTATATATTCTGATTTACCGAGAATCTTATCCAGCGGAGACTGCTCTTCTTTGTTTTTAAGTATACTGAGATTCTGTTTAGCAAGTTTCATCTCAAGTGCATTGTTGACAGTGTGACTGATATCTTCCAGATCGAATGGTTTGTTAACATAGTCGAACGCACCCATTTTAAGTGTTTTGACAGCCATTTGCACTTCAGGATAGGCAGTCATCACAACAGCCTCAGTATTGCCTGGAGAACGTTTGATTATCGAAAGCAGGTCTATCCCATCTCCGTCCGGCAGGTTTACATCGAGCACCACAACATCAAAAGCTTCAGATAAAAGCTTATCTCTTGCACATAAGAAAGTCTCGCAGTGAGTCACGTCATAAAAAGCTGAAAAATATTTTACCAGCGAGACACCTAAAAGTTCGTCATCTTCAACAATCAATAATCTGTTCTTCATCTGAAAATAATCCTTATACCTAGTCCTTTACCCTCAACATTTGCTGCCTGCATTTTCCAGTTATTCTGCTTAATAAGATCCTTTACAATTGCAAGCCCCCCCAGCCCTGTTCCATCAGCCTTAGTTGTATGGAAAGGGTTAAAAAGTAAATCAACATCGTCTACTCCGCCCCCCCCGGTATCATACAAGTGAAGCTGAGCACTATTATTTATATATGATGTCTCTGCGAAAATCTCACCACCGTTTTTCAATTCATGCACAGAGTTTAGCATAATATTAAATACTATCTGACGCATTTCAGTTTCGTCACATTTCAGTGTGAATGAGCCATTATTTATTATATTGAGTTTAATCCTGTTACGCTTCAACTCAGCTCTGAGAAAATCGTGTACCTCAGCTAATATAGTTATAATATCTATATTTTTCTTTTCCGGCTCTTTTCTTGCACTAAATCTGGTTATATTACGTAGAAAAACACTTAACTTATCTACCTGTGATATGATTTTTTTTAATAAATTCACGTTCACTTTCATTGTGAGCATCCATTTCCAACAGTTGCAAACTTGTTTTCATCGCCCCCCCCAGAGGATTTCCTATCTCATGTGCCACTGTGGCAGAAATAAGCCCTAATGAAGCCAGTCTGTCCGCCTGACTTAACTGTGATTCGATATTCCTTAGCTGCTTTTCGTAATCCACCTGTTTTTTTAGCTAGATCAGAGATTCTTTCTACCTGTTCTTTTATGCGTTCTTCTAAACTGTTATTAAGATTTTCCAGCTCGCTTGTTGTATGCTGAAGCCCTACGGCCATCTTGTGGATTTCAACTCCTATCTCGTCAAATTCTTTTATTCCTGTCACCTTAAAAGACTTCTTCGCTGCTTCCGGTATAAACTTAACAATCCCCCCCTTTACCAATCTGATAATCTGCTTGGATACTACAAATGAAAATATTGCAGCGATAACCAGAATAACTATCACAACCACCGTAAATACTTGCATGGTATCCACCATCGGTCCGTAGATATCTGCATTCGATTCGTACAGGATTACACGCCATATATTGCTGCCGGTGCCGTTTGAAAAATCTACTGGCATAACAGCAAAATAACCACCATCTGCTGAGCTAAGTTTTCTGGGTTTGACGTTTAGGATGTTCTCTTCTGAAACATTAACTCTGCTTTTTAATTTAGCCTGTTTTTCAACCACAAAGCTACTGCCGTCATAGCCTATGTATGAGCCATGGGTGTTTAGAAGAAAGGCTCTGTCAGGTCTATTTCCTGAAAACGGAAGTATCTTGCTAAGGATATAATTACCATCGACATTTACCAGAAGAAGCCCTGAAAACTTGTTATCTTTAAAGACCTTTATGCCTATTCTGGCCACAAGTCTCCACGGTATCTCGACTTTATTATGTTCAACATTCAGATCTAGGTCTGAAACATATATACTGTTTGGAGGAATCGTCAGAGCCTGCTGAAAATAGTAATACTTAGATTTATCCTGAAGGGCATCGTGCTCAACCCACTTGAGTCCGTTTTTGTGTCTGTTCAGCCTGAGTTTTTCCTGCCCGTTTCTGTCCAGATAACGAAGCTGTAGAAACTCAGGATGTCTTACCATAGCTCCTTCAAAATCAGCTTTTACAATATCAAGCTTTTCACCTGTGCTCAAATATTCCTCGAAGGAGTTGTGCCCTTTTATAACCGAAAGCTCCATTGCAGTTGAAACAACCATATCCTCAAGAAAAGCATCGATAAGACTAAACTGTTCAGTGACTCGCTTATTGGTGTTAGTTAAGGCTACGTTCTTCACAACAAATATAGTGCCTGTACTCAGCATGACCACAGGAATGATAGCCACCAGCAAAAACGCAGGAAGTAGCCTGGAAGTGATAGAATCAAAAGGTCTTATTTTACTTACCATAAATATGCCTTATTTAATCAATAGGTAATTATACCACAGCCCTCGTGATTACCTCAAACCTATTTAAAACTTGGCATCTCAAAAGTAGTTTTTTGTCACAAAATACGTGTAATGAACATGATAAAATCCTTATCGTTTATAGAAAGGTCTCTTATGAAAAGTTATCCAGAGTGATGCTTAATAGCACTGAAACAGTAAGATCAAATTCAAAACCGCAATTAATACATACATAAGTATAAATGACACCCAGACATCAACACCGGGAGTCTTTTAAGGAAGTTCCTAAACCATATATTAGGTTTAGCTATGAAAAAATACTTATAACTGATTCACTAACATTAACAGTTACATATTTGGAAATATCGACTAAATAAACAAACGTTAAAAACCTACTAAAGAAGGTATATACGTTGTTATAAAAGGCACATATGTGATAAGCAGCAATATTGCAAATTCAACTAGAATAAACGGAGTAACTTCTTTTATCAGCTCTTCCAGTTTCACATTCCCTATAGCCGCTCCAATAAAAAGGCCGGACCCCCCCACAGGAGGTGTATTTAGTCCTACTAAAAGGTTAACACAAAAAAAATTAGACCGAAATGAAGAGGTGAAATATCGTACGAAGCAGCAACAGGTGCGAATATTGGTGCAAATATAAATATAGCAGGGAAAAGATCGACAACACAGCCGATAAGCAAAAGCATAATATTAAGCAGAATCAGAAACACAATCGGGTTACTGGTAAGACTATGCAAGTAATCTGCCATAAGAATAGGCACATTTTCAGTCGCAAGAACATAACTGAACAAGTTGCTTGTTGCCAAAAGCAGAAACATAATAGAACTTATTTTTGCACTGTTAAATAGTATTTTGCCCAGATTCTGCACCTTTATACTCTTAAAGATAAATATACAAACAATAAGAGCATAAGCTGAAGCCGCAGCTGCCGACTCAGTTGCAGTATATGCTCCCGAAATTACACCAACAACAATAAGCAATGGCATAATAAGCACTATTGAACTCTGTTTAATTATTATTTTAATCTCACTCCATGAGTAAGCCTCAGTTCTTTTTTTCGTAATTACGTTTACTACTTACTACATAATTAATAACCATAAGCCCTATTCCTGTGAGAACTCCAGGAAGGATACCGGCAAGAAACAGTCCGCCAATAGAAACATTCCCAACAGCAAGCGCATATATAACAAATGTCAAACTCGGCGGTATAATCGGACCAATTACTGAGGAAGCAATCGTAACTGCAGTACTATATGCCCGGCTATACCCTTTACCAGACATAGCCGGAATTAATACAGACCCGATTGCCGTTGTATCCGCAGTTGCAGAACCTGTAATACCTGCAAAAAATATACTTGCCATTATATTTGTATGCCCCCCCAGTCCGCCACGAATTCTACCGACTAAGACATCAGACAAATCAGTCAAAGACTTTGTCATACCGCCATGGAGCATAATATCTCCAGCCAACACAAACATTGGGATAGCACATAACACAAAAGAATCTACTCCTGAAAACATATAGTGCGAAATAAGAATCAGAGGTACATCCTGACTAAGAAGAGAAAGTAATGAGGAAATCCCTATGGCAAAAGCAATCGGCATCCCCCCCATAACAACAAAAACAACAAAGGATAGTATTAATATTAATAAAGTCATGTGTACCTCACACGCTTGTGCTTTCACTCTTAAAAAGTAGTAGATCATCAACGAGCAATCTCAGTGAGACTGCAATATAAAATACTGCGCTAACAGGCATTATCAAATATGGGACACCTCTGGATATGCGTAAAGCTCCCGTTTTGAGCGGCATCAGACTAACAACCTCCTGATACCCTCCAACCAAGACAACCCCCCCAAGAAAACAGATAATGCAGATATGAAGAATGAGTGCAATAACAGCTTTAAATTTACGGGGGGGGAATTTTTTTTATAAAAAAGTCCAACCCGATGTGCTCTCTATCTTTCAGAGCATAGCCTCCGGCTAAAAACAGAGACCATAACATCAAAAATCTGGCAGCTTCTTCCGGCCAAGAAAGCGCATCATTTAAAACAAAACGGAAAAAAATCTGTAAACATATAACGCCAACTATCCCCCCCGCTATTCCAAGTATAGTAACAGCCCTTATTATCCTATCCAGTAATACTATAATTTTATTCATAACAACCTTTTATTGCCGGCAGAATATTAATTAAAGAACCATGCCTTAGATTTATAAACCGGCACCCGGAATA
>JDSG01000016.1_pt1 | contig 149686 bp, 199 predicted proteins | sample 199341 | NCBI WGS metagenome assembly JDSG01 (sample SAMN02584197, study PRJNA231836) | bioreactor metagenome | isolation source: continuous culture bioreactor short generation time transfer1 day 52 after... | place: Germany: Bremen | reverse complement strand
ATATATTTTTTTTATAAAGGATATAAAATGGGGATCAATATACACGCCTTTAAAAATCTTTCACTACAAAGATAAACTTGACTCTCTTACAAAAGAAACCGAAGAGATAAAACCACCTGTCCACATAAGGATTAAACCAACAAATGCATGCAATCACAGATGCAGTTATTGTGCATATCGCGAAGATCACTTACAACTGGGAAAAGATATGGTCGAAAAAGATTACATATCTAAAGAAAAAAATCCTTGAGATATTAGATGATTGCGCAGAAATGGGAGTAGAGGCTATTACTTTTTCAGGCGGAGGTGATCCACTTTTTTACAAGTATATTACTGATGCAACAAAAAGACTGGCAGCTTCTAATATTCGATTTGCGTCACTAACAAACGGTAGTCGCCTAAATGGTGAGATTGCTGAAATATTTGCAGAACATGGTACTTGGCTACGTATCTCAATGGATGGATGGGATGACAAAAGTTATGTTGAGTACAGAAATGTCAAAGACGGAGAATATACAAAAATCATCAATAACATTAAAAACTTCAAGAAGTTAAAGGGACATTGCTTGCTTGGCGTAAGTTTAATTATCGATGAAAAAAAACTACCGACATATCTACAATATGACCAAGATCATGAAGGATCTTGGAGTTGATACCGTTAAAATTGCCCCCCCTTGCGTAGTGAGTAATGCCGGAGACGAAAATAATAAATATCATAAACCATTCTATGAAAAAGCAAAAGAATTATCCATGAAAGCCAAAAGTGAACTGGAGGATACTTATTTTGAAGTTTTCGATTCATATCATACTCTCGACGATAAATTCAGTAAAAATTATACTTGGTGCCCATACCTTCAGATATTACCTATTATTGGTGCAGATTTAAATATATACTCGTGCCAAGATAAGGCTTATAACCTTGACTCTGGTGTCATTGGTTCAATAAAGGATATGAGATTTGCAGAATTTTGGATGAATGATAAAACAAAATTTTATAGAATTAACCCTATGAAAGACTGTAATCATCATTGCGTTTCTAATGCCAAAAACCTAATGTTGCATGACTATTTATCGGCAGATGAAGAGCATAAAGGTTTTGTGTAGAATATTAAGTATATAAACCATATTAACAGTACTTTGAGATGACCATTAGTCACTCACCATTAACTACAAACTGCAAATAATATGTAAATGATGATATGAAGACTTGAATATTAGCAGGGGGGGTAAATGTGAAAGAGAAATATATTAATGACGCTCTTGATATTTGTGATGGATTTAAGTTTAATAATATACCAATAAATATAGACTGCAATGATAAGACCATCTCTTCAGATAACCCCCCCATACTGCTGGTACATTATAAAGTATTATTCAAAATACTTCGCAGTCTCCACAACGGCTTTATCTATGTGCTTCACTTTGAAAATGCCCTTGTAAATAGATTTATTAATAAACATAACCTAAGTAATATAATTACCCGAATGGATCTAACGAGATACCAAGTATGCAGAAGTGTAGATTTTTACATTCCATGTGACACGCAGATCAGCAACGGTTTCATCAAAAGGAAAATTTTCGACTTTGCTTCAATTGCATTCTTTCATTTAGATGAATTAAATCGATCAGAGATATGTAATAATGAGAATATCTTTAATAATGACAATTCATTGATAAGTCTTTTGAATAGTATTATTGGAGATTCAAAGCAAAAACTCTCGGGCAAGAAACTATTAGCAGCCTTATTAGATTACCCTATAGATTCAAGGGAAATCTCCAGTATATATGATTTTCAAGGAACCTATTATAAATACCAACTATTACTTTTCGATATATATATTAATAACGATATGTATTATAAAAAAACTAAAGACGCCACGCGTAAAATTCTTAAATACAATATCGAAGTTGCTAACGAAAGCCTTAATCGCTCCAAACAAATGACAACTGGGCTTTGCTATGCTCGTTCATTTCTCAAAAGCATCGATATATAACAACAGACTGTAATAAGGATTGTCAAGCATATGAAAACAGTATTAATAACTGGTGCATCAAGAGGACTAGGTTTTGAAATTGCCAAAGCAATGGACGCAAAAAAAATATGAAGTGATTTTGGTCGCTAGGAATGAGCTTGAACTAATAAAAAGAAAAGAGCTACTCAGCGATAACACTTTTATTCACTGTTCTGACTTGACAATCGATGGTGAACCTGAAAGGTTAGTTTCTTCACTTTTATCAAACAAGCTTTGCCCTGACGTTATCATACACAACCTTGGCGGTCGCGTCACTGATGATTATCAGCCTTTAAAACTTGAAATACTGAGAAACAGTATGCGATTAAACGTAGAGATTGCTGCCACTATAGATAATCTTTTATTAAAGCAAACTACTAATATAAAAAAAATTTATATACATTGGGTCTACAGCTGGTCTCACAGGAAATGCATCCCCCCCTGCTTATGCCATAGCAAAAGGGGGGGCTTTAAACGCATACGTTCAAAATATGGCGAGATACCATGCAAAAAGCGGAAATATTTTTTTTAGCATCCTCCCAGGAATACTTGATCACGCAGGTAGTGCTTGGGATAAAAAGAGAATAGAATCTCCAAAATACTATGAAGACAAAAAAGCCATGATGCCTCTGGGAAGATTTTTAAAGCCTGAAGAAATTGCAAGTATTTTAGCTGATTTAGTTAATTCTGACAGTATGGCAATAAGTGGTTCTATTATTAAATTAGATGGAGCATTATAAATTGAAATGTCTACTCTGTTATAGCAATACAGAAATCATATTTTCACCGAGCAAAGATTTGGCTGTTTCCTCAGACGGCCAGATTATTAGAGAATCATTCAGACTTCACAAATGTGTTGCTTGCAATCATATACAAAAATCCTCTACAGATGATTATTTGGCAAAAATAACCAGTATTTACAATAATTATGACATGTTTAAGCTCTCAAATGGGGGGGAAGAACAAGTAAAATTTGATCGATCTATACCAATTTCACGATCAGATATAATCCTTAATAATATAAAAAGATACTTAAATAACTCTGGAACAATTTTAGATTTGGGCACAGGAAATGGTGTTTTTCTCAAATCATTTTCGAAACAATACAAAAGATGGAGACTATACGGTCAGGATATCAATAATTTCCAAAAAGAACATGTCCTTTCGATTCCTGGAGTACATGATTTTTTTTCTCGATAACATAGGCGATATCAATGGAGAATATTCCATGATTTCAATGATTCATGTTCTTGAACATATCATTGATCCTCACAAAGAAATTGAGAAGATCGCACAACTCTTAGAAAACAATGGCATACTACTGATACAAGTCCCAGATATCCACGCCAATATTTTTGATACTATTATATATGACCATATATCGCATTTCTCAAAACACACCCTATATAAACTGCTGTCGAAATACTTTAAACATGTTTTTTTTCCCAGAAAAACAACTAGAAAAAGAAATAACTGTTTTAGCATCCAACCAAGCCTTTTTAATAAATAACCAAACAACGGCATTAGAAGTACTACCTAGTTTAGATTTTGAACCTCTTAATCAATTTCTTCACTATGCGGACGAGAATCAAGACCCCCCCGTAAGCGTATTTGGCACCTCCCCCCCCATCTCCATATTCTGTGCCGAGGCTTTTGGTGATTCATGCATTTATTTTATTGATGAAGATCGTACAAAAGAAGGGAAGGTTTTACTGAATAGAAAAATACTGCATCCCATAGAGTTTAATGGAGACCACATAGTATTCAATCCACTAGCTGATCATGCGCGTATTAGCATTTCTAATAGACATCCGCACTTAAGGTTCACGTCAATCAAGGATATCGGAACTTCATGTATAAATGCAATTATCATCACTATCCCAGTATGGGGGGGTGATACATACATAAGAAATGTCTTATCTTTTTTATTTCCAACACTAATGGCTGACAATAATTTACCGTACTTAATACAAAATAGAGTTTCAGTCACAATCCTGGTTTATACAAAAAAAACAGACGTAGTTAAACTGCAACAATCGAAATCATTTCAAATATTGGATAAATTGACAACTATCATTTTTAAATTAGTAGATGATGAGATTGCAAATGCATCGAATAAATATAAATTAATGGGATCTTTTCAAAATGATGCAATTAAAATTTTTAGATCATCTTCGGCAAATGCACTTCTATTTTTCACCGCAGATATGATTCTAAGTTACAATGTCCTAGAATATGTACTTAATAAACTACACGAAGCAAAAAAGCCATAATGTTTTTAAGTCTCCTATTAGATAGGAATTTGGAAGGTGAGATTGATGCCATCTGTGCAAAGACATCCGAGACAAGCAAAACATTCCATCCAAATGATATCGTTGCTCTGTTTATGGAAAATTGTAACAAAAAAATTTTTAGTCGATTCTGAACGTTTTACAAACCACCCCCCCTCTGCATATTTTAGAATAGCAAAAGACAAAGGCGTTGTAGGTAAAGCATTCCATATGGGACCACTAATGATTACATCAGTATCCAATGACCTTTTCGTAGACGAAAACAACACGTATGATGGTGGGGGGGATTTCAAGGTTTTACCAATAAATCAATATAACGATATTCAGATTGCAGATGATTCAGATGAAATGCTTATCTTTGCTTTTGATGATACCGGCAATGATTACTCTAACAATAAATTTAGTATTTTTAAAACTGCATCATGGATAAATGATCAAGCTGGTGAGTATCACAAGAGGTATGCCCACCACAACTTAATGTACTATGCTAATGATAAACGAGATAATATGCCAGATGAAATAGAGCTTATTAATGATTTGACTGATGCCTCTCTAGCCCTTAACTCTCTCGGAATCTTTATTAACCAAAACGGCTTCTACTCAAGTTGTACTGGCTATATTTTTTGTACACACGAATATAATCTGATCATGCAGAATTCGGATCACACAAATTATGCAGAATTAGCTGCACATAAAGATGCTTTCTATCGAAATCTCATACAACTCAGAACAATAACTCAACACAAAATAGTTAATCATATCATCACAAAGGTTCTTGCCATTTTTAACAACGCTGTTGAATCAGACCAAAACATCAGTTCTATTAACGCCATCATGAGCAAAGCATTAAATTATTTATACGGCAATGATTATTTTAATTTCAAACACATGGTTTATGATAATGTTGCTTTGCTCGAAATAATGCATCAAGCAGAAAGTAACCAAGTCATTTTGTACTGTGCAAGCAAATATACCAAACAACTCCTGAGCACTTACAAGAATTTTGCTGAACTAGTATGTTATATTGCAGATGACACAGCTCATGGCAACATACATGGTATCGATATAAAAAGATTTGATCCCAACCATGACAGTCTGAAGCATGTTCGTTATATTTTAATAATGTCAGATAGATATGCAGATACTATTTACAATAGAATAATTGATTTAGTACCTAGCTCTGTGACTATAAATAAAAATCTCTTCAGAATGGAAAAGGATTATTCATTTCGATGTTCGAATTGCGAAAGTAAAGATTTTAAATTGGTACTGCAAGACCCAATGGCTTTTCTACCTAACACAAATACTCCTTTTGAACACTTCGAAGTCTGTGTTTGCACAAAATGCGGACTAGCAATCCAACGTAGTTCATATGATGACAACTATGACTCTCTTCTTAGGCAAGAGTATAGAGACTTTCATGTTAGTAAATATGTCCCTTTTCCAGACAGGAGTTCCAGAAACTCACGTGGGGGGGTTCATTTTTTTTAGAAAAACAAGGCTTTTCTGGAAAAGGTAAAAGCATACTTGATATTGGGTCAAATAGAGGAGACTTTCTGTTTTTGGTAAATGAATTATTCAATGCCGAACAAATAATAGGAGTAGAGCCTGCGAATATAAACGATTTTGGTGTAAAAACTATCAACTCATATTTTAATATTGGTCTTTTTAATTCTAAATTTGATTTAGTAATACTCAAACAGGCTTTAGAGCATATAAAATTCCCAGATGATCTCCTGAGAGACGTTCAACACCTCTTAAATGATGGTGGTCATGTTTATATAGAAGTTCCTGACTTAGACATGTGCCTGGATAATATATTGGATGATTTTCACCCTGAGCATGTGAGCTATTTCACAGAAATGACCCTAAGGCAATTGTTAAATAAAGCGGGATTTAAGGCTATTATTGAAAAAAAACGCAAATTCTCTTTATGCTTTTGCATCGAAAGCACAGGAAACACTGACTGCTTATGAAGACATATCAAGTATTCTTACTAGATTCTCTATATTCTCCAAAACCAAAAAAGATATTATAGAACAAAGCATAATTAAACTCTCTGATGCTGAAAATGTGACGTTCTATGGAGTTGGGTATTATTTTAAATATGTATATAGAATCCTTGCAGATCATATCACATCTAATAATATCTTTTTTTATGACGATAATATGTTTGAAGACTTTGAACCCAGCACTAATATTAAAAGATCACCTTTGTCAGATAATGTTGACACCGTAATACTATGCTCAAATAGTATAGATATCCAAGAAGATATGTTTAAACAACTAAAGACGGCAAAAACAGTCATTTTTCCATGGAGGAAGATAATTGAGTGCTAAAATACTCCTTTTTGTGCCTAATACGCGATGGTTTAACAATAAATACTGGCATGATTTTCCATACGGACTTGCAATACTAAAGGCGGCACTCGGCCGTGAATACAAAGTGAGAATAGTAGATGCAAACTTTCTAAATCTCAATTTTGATGAAGTAAAAACATGTATAATCAACGAAAAGCCTGACTATGTTGGGATTTCCTGCATGACAGTGGAATATAAGAATTCATATCTTAAGATTGCCGACCTTTGTAAAGAAGTCGATCCCAATATTAAGACTATTGCCGGCGGTATTTATCCGACCCTTTTGCCAAAAGATTTAATGGACAATATAAATATTGACTATATCGTTCTTGGAGAAGGTGAAAATAGACTTCGCAAACTAATATGCGCTGACAATCAACCTCACCTTCTAAATACTATTGATGGTGTAGGTTATAGAGATGCTGGTAAAACTATAATAAAACCTATTCAACAATATATAGAAGTCTTAGATGATGTACCCTTTCCTGATTACTCAGACATAGACTTTGATGCTTATGCAAATTATGCTAACAAATATTCATATTATAATTATCCAAAAAAAACTTTCCTTACGGAAGGATTATCTCATCAAGAGGATGTCCATTTAAATGTATTTTTTGCAGCAGCGGTAAAATTCATGGAAAAAAAATTAGATATCGCTCCCATGAGAATGTGTTAGAGGAAATCGACTTACTTGTTAATAAGTATGGTATAAAAGAAATCATCTTTCTTGATGATAATCTGATCTTAGACAAAGATAGATTCATAAGAATTTTACATGGACTAATTGAAAGAGATTATGGAATTACTTGGAAATCAACAAGTACAGCCGTTTATGCACTCGACGAAGAGTTGCTGCAACTCATGAAACAGAGTGGGTGCTACCAGCTTTCACTCGCTATCGAGTCTGGGAGTGAAAAGACCCTAAGAGCAATGAAAAAAAACCATTCAATAAACTCGATCAAGTTATTCGCATTATCAATATTGCAAAAGAATTACAATTTGAAATAGCAGCAATGTTCGTTATAGGGCTGCCAAGTGAAACATGGACTGACATAAGGAAGACTTTCAAGTTTGCTGAGGATATTGATATAGATTATATTTCTTTTAATATAGCAACCCCCCCTTTACCTGCCACTGAACTTCTAGACATATGCATAGAGGAGAACTTATTAATAAGTGATTTTGATTTTAACCAGCAAAATTTTAATGGTTTTGGTAAAGCTTCAATTAGTACAGAAAACTTCAAGCCTGAGGAGTTGCAGATTCTAAGAGCCTTTGAATGGGACAGAATCAATTTCCGCTCAGATGAACAAAAAAAGTAAAATTGCAATAATGAACGGTATCTCCATGACAGAACTAGAACAATGGAGAAAAAACACTCGTCAATCAGCAATTAATTTAATTAAGAGTATGAATTAATGTTTAAGTGTAGATCGTGTGCCAACACCAATATGAATATGTTGCTGAACTTCGGAAAACGCCCTATTGCAAAAAAAATTTAAAGACCAGCTCAAGAGACAAAGATGAACTAATCAATGTTAAAATCTTTGTCTGTGGCGTTTGCCACCTTGTGCAACTATTTCATGATAAAACAAATAATGATTTTTATGACGATTATTTTCTACCAAGTTCATGGAAATTTCAACCGCACCTCCATCAACAAATTAATGACTTCATCGAAAAAAAAGGGACAGAATCTTCTTATCTTGAAATTGGCTGTAATGACGGGCTAGCTATTTCATTGTTAATGGACGCTGGAGCTAAAAGGATTTACGGTATCGAGCCCTCAAAAGATATGTCTGGAAGAGCACAAAAAGCAGGTTTTAATGTTCTTAACTGTTATATGAACAAAGAAAATGTCAACTCCATATATGACAAGTTTGGTACACACGATTTTATTTTTTTTCTAGACATGTACTTGAACACATAGACGATCCAAAAGCTTTTTTTTGTCTTCAATTGCAATGTTATTAAAGAATGATGGCATATTATTCGTAGAGGTGCCTGATTTCTCCATAACAGAACAATATGGAGATTTCTGTGCCTTCTGGGAAGAACATTTAAACTATTTCAATATTACTACATTAACATCTCTTTTGATAGAATCTGGTTACAAAGTAATTCAAACTGTAAAATATAATTTTAGTGGTGGCAGCATTGGTGCTTATGCAATAAAAAGCAGTACCCACTCTACAAACCTAATAAATAAAGACTATTCTTTCTCTCTTACTGCGTACATCAATAAAACACATAAATATATTGAGAAACTCCTCGAAAAAGTCAATGAAGCTCACTCCAATAATGAAGTTGTAGTCATTTATGGTGCAGGCAACAGGAGTGTCATACTTATAAATCATATTCTAAGTGGGCGTGTGGATTACATCATTGATGATCAACCACACAAACAGAATATGTATATACCTGGAGCAAAGTATCAAGTGTTGCCTCCGGAAACACTAAAAAAACAAAAATATAGGTCTATGTCTCTTAGCTGTTAATGAAGAATGCGAGAATATAGCCATAAACAGATTAAAAGACCTAGGCTGTTCGGTTCAACACTATATTTCCATTATTCCTCCAAGTGAATTATGTATCAAGGTAGAAAACGATGACTAGATTCCCTAAAAAAAATAAACCTTGGGCTTAACGATGGCTATTGCAATATGCAATGCTCAAAATGTTATCTTCAGATAAACAATTCAAATAATAAGGGGGGGATCATGACATATGAACAAGCAAAAGTCATATACGATGAAACCGCTTTCAAAGGGGGGGTGACTTTTGCCCCCCCACATATATGGTCAGAGCCACTTTTAGTACATGACCTAGATAAGCATATCGAAACAATAAAGAGTGGTCAAAACCACATCTCTATTAATTCAAATGGCTTACTGCTCAATAAAGACAAAGCAAAAATGATATTAGATCAAGGTGTAGATAGTTTCTTTATAAGCATAGACGCATTCTCAACAGAAAGTTATAAACTCACGAGAGACTCTGACGAATACGAGCTACTTTTAGATAATTTACACGTATTTATTAATCTACGGAATGCAGGCGGATACAAAACTCGCATAGGAGTATCGTTTGTCTCCTCAGAATCGAATCGACACGAAATAACTTCTTTCCGAAACTATTGGTCAGCATATGTGGATGTCATAAGAATAAATGAAGAGTATTCAGCAAATTCATTCAATACATTTCAGAATACCAAAAGACAACCTTGTTTATCCATCTTTGATAATATGGTCATTAATCATAAAGGCGATGTAATTTTCTGTTGCTTGGATGAGGCATTCCAGACGAACTTAGGTAATGTTTTCAATGATGGCATCGAAAGCATTTGGAATGGCGATTTATTGAGCCAACTTAGAAATAGACATTTAAATAATAGTATACTAGAGAAGGATTTATGCTCAGGATGTGATGTCTGGAGGTTATTTATGCCATATAAAACAATACATGAAAATGGAGTCACTATTAACTATAATGACTTAATAAAATTTTACAATATCTACGAAAAACCATAAATATCACTTATATTGAGGTAATAATGTCGCAATTTGAATCTAACAATAGCTTAATTGATATAAATACAATAACAACAGCGTGGCAGGCATTTTCTAACATGATGAAATTATCGAAAACGCAACAGCAAGTATTACTTGAAACGGCTCATATAAGTTCTGCTCCAAAAGTTCTTGAAATAGGTCTTACAACCAAATGTAATTATAATTGCCCATACTGCTTCAATCACGCCGACAATACTTATAATTACCTTCCAAATAAAGAGCTTGCTCCTGATAAAATATTAAAGCTACTTGACGATTACAATACTTTGAACACAGTCGCTTTTGGTACATCTGGAGAGCCTTTTCTTTATAAACATTTATTTACTATCTTAGATGGTCTTAAAGATAAGAAAGCAAAATTCGCTTTTTCCACTAATGGTGGCCTCATAGATGAAACACTTGTAAATAAACTACAACAATATGACATCGAAGGCTTCACAATAAGCTGTGATGCAAGCGATGATGATACTTATAGAAGATTTACAAATTATGGAAATCTAAACCAATTTAAAAAAAGCGATAAAATTGTTATCACATGCTTTTCCAGGTAAAATTAGTATTATGGCAGTAGCTACAAATGAAAATACAGATTCCATTATAAAGCTCCCAAAGTTAATAAAAGATATTGGAATCAGCAATATTCCTTTATCTATCGCACCACTTATTCAGCACGAGAAAAATCATATTAAAAGCATCACCCCCCCAGTACCCAATACGAAACTCAAGCAAATGATTAAACAGCTTATTCTAAAGGCAAAAAAAATATGATGTTAATGTGTATTTTGGCAGCACTCTCACGAACCTTCATTTATTTAAAGACGCCACAGATGAAACAGAGCGTCTAACTCAGTATTATACGCCATGTTCTATGCCATACATATATTTCGGGGGGGTGGACGTTCTCGGAAGAGTCGCCTATTGCTGTGGTTCTATGGAATATGACTCAGTTGAGACATATAAAAACGGTATCCCAATAGCGATGAATACTACTCGTGCAAAAATATTGCGTATACTAACCGCTGCTGGATATAGTACCACGGCTTGTTCCACTTTCTGTAACAAGCAACAAATATCACAGTTCCCATGCTTTGAAACTTTACAAAGACGTATTGCAGTGTACATTAATCAGCCATCAAAAATTTACAGAAGCCATCTATATAACTTAATTGACAAAATAACGTCACCTTACAAGAATAGACAAGCAGAAATCATTTCGGATCTAGAAATCTCAAGCGAATTAATAGAAATGACAAATATCAAAGATATGCTTAAGGCTAATGGCAAACCTCTATATATACGAATTATAGACTCAGAAAATGAAGATGTATTTGACGGGCTTACAATTAATCTGGCAAAAATAAAAAAACAACTACCTTACTGGTGTTAAAATGCACGATAAGAATCTTTTTTTTATGCTTTGTAACAGTTGTGTGGGGGGGAACAACCTATATTGAGCATTATTTAAACTTTTCATTGCCTACTCAAACGACTCAGAACAATCTACAATACTTAGCAAATAATAACATACAATCAAAATATTTTATTTATACTAAAAAAAACGGATATCAAAACACTCCAATCTCATAAATCATTTAAAAAGCTTTCATCGATTATTGATGTAGAAATTGTCTATATTGATCACTGGCTGGAAACTGTAAACAATAAATATCATATCGTTACCAATTGTCAGAATGATGCAATGAAAACATCCCTCGCTATGAATAAAGAACCGGCATTAGTATTTCTAACTTCAGATATTTTATTATCATCTCATACTGTATTTGAGATAATAGAATCTCTTAATAAAGGAAATGAAGTTATTCTAGTTCAGGGTTTGCTGGCTAAGGGTTTAGAAGCATACAATCTATCCAAAAAACTATCCGATAATACCGGAGACAAAGGTATTGACTCCTACCAACTATCAGCATTAGCAATAGAAAATATTGAACCCTCATTGTGTTTCGGGCATGGCCATTTTACATGCTGGCCTTCGGTTATATATTTCCCTATTGACAATAAGCACTTCTGTTAAGATCTTACCATTGGCATCCTTTAGTAGTAAAACTGAATGGAAATACAAAAGAGATATCTCAAGGGACAACACTAGACGGAGGAGATTTCTCATATATTGATAATCCAAACAGTAACAAAATTGACCGTGTGACTGATTCCAGAAGATTCCTTGTTGTAACTGTTGATATGAATGGACTTCCAACCCCCCCGCCTAAAGGGGGGGAGTTAAATACCCTTAAGATAAGCATGTGGATGAATAAATTTACCAATGAGCTCCAAAGAGCAAACATGCTTTATACTGCGGAGTATTTTGCCACAGAAATCAATGAGCAAATACTGAACAAAAAAACGAAATGAAATAAAAAAGATATTCGATGAAGTCTTATTCTTCAACAGAACCATTGTTAATATCAACTGGGATGATTATCAGATTATGATATTGAAAACTGAATACGACCAAACTCATTTAGACTGTAATATCTTTGAAAATATGCTCGCAGATGTAAAAAAAAGTAATGAACATAATATGTTGTGCTCCGAATATCCCTCATAGTATTCAAAGCAGATTAGATACCAGTAAAACCACGCTAAAACAAATTAAGCACACTGAATATAAAAGTATTAGAGAATCTTTCGAAATAATAAAAGATATTCTGGATAATATTGGGGGGGGAGGGCAGGCATTCCACTTGCATCCTGACATTATTAATCTGCAACTCCTTTTAGCAAAGATCGAATTAAAACTAAAAAAATCAGTCCAACAAATCTATCGTTTTCTACGGTGGTGGGGGGGAGTTTCTGCTGTTATTATTAAAAGTAATAAATTTAAATAGTAATACAATTGCATTTATCATAGACGATGACCCCCCCGTTAAGAAAAATACTACGCTTAATGATATACTACTAAAGAATTTTACAGATATTGACGATATGTACCTAAATAATATTGATTATTTCGTTGTATCTACAACCAAGTTTAAAGCTCAGGTCATAAACAGACTAGAAACAAACAATATTAATAAAGAAAAAAATTATTTCTTTATAGGCATCATTTGAGAGATATATAATGAAAAGCATGATAGACAAATACAATTTTTATCGTAAGGTTTTTAAGAAACTTGATCCACAGATAGATAAACAATTGGACATCTTTATTTCTAGCGACACTTTTAACACTGAATTTGTCAAGGACAATGAAATAGTTACACTATTGAATTCAAACTCAAAAGATATTTCAAGTAACGGTGTAAAAATCGTTGGCTCTGATAACTACTATGAGCAAAATGGTACTTTAGATAAAAAAATCCTGGACGCTTTACGCTTTCTGAACAGAGCTGGGGGGGTTTACCCAGATGTATTTAAATACGAACAAGAGCTTAAAGATTTTGTTAATAGTCTTAATATTGAAAGTATAAGTGCTTTGGAAAGGTATTACTTTCTGAGAGAAGCACGATACGATTTTGATCCTGATCTACATACACCTGATGAATCCAATCCACTTCGAGCCCTTCTAAAAAAGGTTACTGTGCAAACTGGATTGAATTTCCATAATGATAAATTGATGTATGTAAATGACTATTTCTTTGAAAAATACGCAAACTTATACCCTGACTTTATTTCCACATACATGCAAGCTGTCGAAGGTTTAGGTCATCATAGTATTTCTGCTAAATGCAATGATTGCTTTCTATTTGGTGACCACTGGTACAGCAATAAGATAATTGATGTTCCAACACTTATCATCGAGATCATCTCAATGCAGCAATATCTGCACCCGTCGTTCAGCATTAATCCCGGTGATATAGTTCTTGACTGTGGTGCGTGTTACGGAGAAACAGCTATATGGTTTAACTCGTTCTTAACAACCGGAAAAGTATACGCATTCGAGGCTTTTGGAGAAAACTACGAAATATTGAAAAAAGTCATTGATGCCAACAGTTGTGCAGACTCAGTAATTCCGATTCTCAAAGGTGTGGGCGATAAATCTACACGTTTAAATCTGAAAAATGCTCATGTAGCTAATACAACAGGCAAAAGCTTTGTACAATCTGAATCTGGTGAAATAGAATCAATATCTATAGATAGCTTTGTAGATCAATATAACTTAAAAAAAATAGACATAATCAAAATGGATATTGAAGGAATGGAAAAAGAAGCCATTGCAGGCGCTCGTCATAGTATCCAAAAGTATCACCCAACGCTACTTCTTTCAGCTTATCATAAACCTAATGATTTTTTTTATATTCCTGAGCAAGTCAAAGATATATGTGAAGACTACAACTTCTACTTTGATCACAAAACACTTAGGCCATATGAGCTTATGTGTTATGCTGTTCACAAAAATAAGGATCGTATTATATGAAGATACTCATTATTAAGCTTGGGCTTTCAGAAACACTGGATCCGGAAATAAGCAAATTTAGTTCTTTAGGTGACGTTCTTAGAACTACACCTATCCTTCATGCACTTAAAGATAAGTATCGCGATTCACATATTTCATGGTTGGTAGACGAAGCCTCTGCTATGCTGTTACACGCCAATGAGATGATAGATCGTCTATTAATTTGGGATTCCTTTACAGGGTTTCAACTAATGTCTGAACGGTTTGATATTGTAATCAACCTTGAAAAAGTTGGCGGTTTATGTGCGATAGCAAATAACATAAATGCTTGGCAAAAATATGGTTTTAGGTTTAATGAAGTAGACGGCGGTTATGCTGTATTTGAGGGGGGGAGTGAGTACGCATTTGATCTTTGTACTAAAAGAGATATCAAAAGACATAATAATAAGCTTTGGCAAGAAGTTCTAATTGAGATGATTGGAGGAGAATGGAAACAGCAGCCATATATTGTTGGATACAAACCGAAGAAAGAGGAAGAGTTTGATATAGGATTCAATATTAAGGTTGGAAACAAATTCCCTGAAAAAGCTTGGCCAGTAGAAAATTGGGAAGCTTTGGAAAGTAGACTAAAAGATGATAATGTAAAAGTATCATGGCAAAAAGGTTTATCAAACTTATATGAATATATGGATTGGATCAATCAAAATGAGATATTAATCTCCAGTGACAGCCTAGGATTACACTTAGGGCTGGCGTTTAATAAGAAAGTTATAGGGCTCTTTGGTCCAACAAGCTCCAAAGAAGTATGTTTCTATGGGCTTGGCTCTTCGATAGACAAACACCGTATGGACGATATCTCAGTCGATGAAGTATACGATAGAATAAAATCTCTTCTGCAATAGGCATAGAGATATGTTAAGTATAATACTAACAACTTATAACAGACCCACTGAACTCAAAAAAATGCATCTTAACAATACTCTCCCAAAGTCATACTGACTTTGAGCTTATCATCTCAGATGATTGCTCTGAGGAAGATATTGAGAGTATCGTCTCTTCCTTTAACGATATCAGAATTATCTACACAAAAACTAATGTAAACTGTGGCTATATGAAAAACTCTCTCCATGCTATTACACTCGCAAAGGGTAAATATATAACCTTCATTGGGGGGGATGATGACGAACTCATTGATCACCATTATTTCAAAGATGCTATCAGTGTACTTGAAGAACAAAATGCAGACATGGTGTTTGCCAAATTAATCCAAACATCACAATATGGTCAACACCGAAATGTCTTCCCCCCCTTTGAAAAGATATATACTCCTGAAAGCTTTATATCGATGATGGAAGAGATGCGTTTTAATTATCATGACTTTTTTGGTTTTGGGACGTGTATCTTTCGTCGGGATAAATTTCTAGAATCACAGCCATTTGAATCTATTTTTGATAATACAGCTACTACCGATATAACAAACATCTTTAAATATATAATCAGTTCAAATAAAATTGTTTGCTTAGATAGATACGTATATAGCTGGAAGAAGCCTGACTCCGATTCATTAAGCGGCAGTAATAAAATAAACATACCTCTACAGATTATTCACAATCTAGCATTTCCTATAGACATATACACTTTTACTCAAAACAACAAATCGAAATACTCTAAAGTATTACAAGACTTTCTGAACAAAAGAGCTGAATACTCATTTTATGCTATATTGGCAGATAAAGAAGCTGTAGATAACACTAGTCGATTTGACAATATATTCAATAATCTCTCTGGAGATGATTTATACATATATGGTAAAGGATGGGTAGGGCTGGAGTTACATAACTATTTACTTACTAAAAAAATCTACATAAAAAAATTCATTGATGACTTTAAGACAGATAACGACATAATTAGCTTCAACAGCTTTACTCAACTTGATAAACCGTGCCAAGTTATAATAGCGACTTATAAATATAAAGACCTATATAATATTCATAAAAGGTTTCGAAACCTCATTAATGTCAGGCTTCTTGATCTGTACGAAGCTGGTGATTAAGGTAACATTACTTCTTTATCAATTAAACTCAACAAGGTATTTTATATTATGATAACAGCATTTGTTCCAACCTTAAACAACGAAACAACGATCCGCGGGGGGGTTTTGCAGGGGGGGCTCAAGGCTCAGACGGTAAAGCCCAAGAAGATTATTGTCATCGACAGCGGCTCAACCGACAGAACAAAAGAGATATGCCTCAGTGAAGGTGTAGAGTTTTATCCAAAAGAGCATTTTGGTAATTTTGAGAGACTTGGTCTTGGCAGAGCCAGAAACCGCATTCTGGAGCTTATAGATACGCCTTACCTGCTATCTGTGGACAGCGACATAATCATTCGTCCCGACCACATTGAAAGGGCTCTCCCTGTGATGGAAGCAGACCCTATGCTGGGAGGAATAGCCGGCAAACAGATAGAGCTTAACCGATCTGAGTTGGGCGACAGATGCCGTGCAGTTGTCGAGATGAGAGACTTGCATAAACCGATTGCATCTCAGAAAGCTGAATACAGGGATTTCATATTAGGGTCAAACAATATCTACAGAGTGGCAGCTCTTCACAAAGTTGGTTTGATCGAAAACAATAATAGATACCGCCCTTATGAAGATAAGTTTATGTCTAATTACGAAGATGTCGATATCGGCATAAAACTTCGTAAGCAGGGGGGGTATAAACTCCTATGGGATCCTTCCATACACACATATCACCTGCAGAAGGATGATGTCCGCACATTCATTGACAGAGCCTACAGATACAGAGTTTTTAAATGGCAGCTTCAGGGTGCTTTCGAAGATGCAGACCTCTACCGTAAAAAGATCGAACACAACATCAATTATACTCAAATGGGTTTCGATATACTCTGCGAAAAATCCAGATGGTATCTCAGCTATCCATTTATCATAGCCGGTTTTACGTTCTTCCTCGAGGATATCTCAAGGTTCGAGCATGGACACCCTATGGCTCAGAAGATTTACAGCTCTTTTGTCAAATCGCTGGATTCTTTTGTCTCTGAAGAGATCAAACAAGGGGGGGTGTTGGATTACAATCAAGAACTCCTAAGCAAAATTGATTATCAGCCTAACGACAATACAGATATCGAAGTTTTAAACTGGTTCATGAAACTAGCCAAGCTGGAAGTCTTTGATAAAAAGTTCCCTGCGATGCATGATACTAAGCTTATAGAAACAGATTCAGCTATGAAGCAAAAAGCTGTTGAAGCCTCTAAATTACGCATGGAATATGAAAGCAAACTAGCGATCTATGGTGATTTCAAAGTGTTGCTGGCTAATCCACCTTGGCATAAAGACGGACGTTTTGGTGTCAATGCAGGCAGTCGCTGGCCTCACACATACGACATGAACAGATACAACGCGAACCTCCCTCCATATATCCCCCCCTATCCATTTTTTATGGGGGGGCACTTGTTCTCTATGCTGCAAAACAACGGGATATGCTCATGGATGATAGACGGGATTGCTGAAGGCTATTCCGATGAAGAATTCATATATGAAATATTTGGTTATGCTCCTGATCTTATTTTTATAGAGACTTCTGCTCCGTCATTTGAAAACGATTTAGACTATGCAAACCGCATCAAAGAGTTTCTGCCTGACACCAGAATATGCATGACAGGTTCACACATAAGCTACCTAAAAGGTAGGCTCATGGACTCTCCTGTGATAGATTTCGGTATTACCAAAGAGTATGAGACTCGGCTTTAAAACTATCTAAAGCCATGTCAGATAATGTCGGCTATGAGAATATATCCGGACTGATTTATAGATCAAAGGGGGGGAAAGTGATTGCCAATCACTCCGATTCTGACATTGATTTTATTTCACTCCCAAGACCTGAAAGGGTGATTACTCCATTTTATAATTACAACGACAGACCAATTAATGAGCTGGCTTATCCATCCATGCAGGTACAGCTTTCAAGGGGGGGCTGTCCGTTCAAATGCACCTTTTGTCTGTGGCCTCACACATTTTACGGTAAAAAATACCGCACAGCCGATCCTTATATTGTTGCAGAAGAGATCAAATACGGTGTCGAAAAATTCGGTATACAATCTTTTTATGTCGATGACGATACTTTTAATATAGACATGAAGCACCTGCATAGCTTTTGCGATGCACTCGAACAAAAGGGTCTAAACCTGCCTTGGATGGCCATGGCAAGAGCCGACGGAGGTCTGGACGAAGAGCTTATAATAAGGATGAAGAATAACGGATTAACCGCTCTGAAATTCGGAATAGAGTCTATAGACAAAGAGGTTTTAAAAGAGATAAATAAGAAGCTGGATATAAAAAAAGTGTGAAGAGACTTTCAACCTCTGCCGTAAACACGGTGTAGGAATCCATTTAACATTCTCCATAGGCTATATGGCTGATACCGAGGATACCATTAAGAGGACTTTCGATTGGCTTATAGAGCAGAACCCGGACTCACAGCAGGTATCGATTGTTGTACCTTTTCCAGGGACTCCTATGCACGAACAGCTTATCAAAAATGGTCTTTTGGACGATAATAAACTTACCAGCTTCGATGGGAATACCAGCCTTGTTTTCGTAAACAAGCTTGGTTCTGAAAAAAACTAAGATGCTGAAAGATAAATGGAATTCAGATTGGATCAGTTTTAAGAATAAATAGTTCCATACATTACCTGAGGTTTTAATTGAAAATACTAATAACAGGCGGTTGCGGCTTTGTCGGCAGCAGCCTTGCAAAACATTTCAAAACTAAATACCCGTCATATGAAATCACTGTCTTTGATAACCTATACCGCAAAGGGAGCGAGCTGAATATTGAGCCGCTGGAGAAACTCGGTATAACTTTTATAAAGGGTGACGTACGTTTTTATGATGATCTCAAAGAGCTTGACTTCGATATCTTGATCGAGGCTTCCGCCGAGCCGTCTGTCATGGCTGGCAGAGGGGGGGCTGATCGCAGATACCTGATCGATACCAACTTTAACGGACTCATAAACTGTCTGGATATTGCTCTGGAGCGAAAAGCTCCTGTTGTTTTCATCTCGACCAGCAGGGTCTACCCCCCCATGTCTGTAATAAACTCGCTAAATTATACGGTCACTGATAAACGATACGATTTAGTCCCATGCGATATAGACGGTGTCAGCGAAAACGGATTTTCAGAAAAACTGTCACTGGACGGTGCACGTTCTCTTTACGGGACAACAAAGTTAGCCGGCGAAATGATGATCACGGAATATATTGAAACCCTTGGACTTAAGGCTGTTGTCAACAGAAGCGGACTCATTGCAGGTGCAGGTCAGTTCGGTAAGACAGATCAGGGGGGGGTTGTTACCCATTGGGCGGCCAGCTACATATACGACAAACCGCTTGCAATATTCGGCAACGGAAAACAGGTCAGGGACATACTTCATGTAAAAGACCTGACCAGACTGATAGATATACAGATACACGATCTATATAGATTCGCAGGAGAGACGTTTAACGTCGGCGGAGGTCTGAGCAACTCCTTGTCTATAAAAGAGTTGGACGATCTCTGTAAAAAAACATATCTGCGACAAGGATATTCCCACAAAGCCACTGAGGGATTTAGACCTGAAATATTACGTAACCGATAATAGTAAGATAGCTCACTACGGCTGGATGCCCGAAATCTCAGCCGAAGAAACGCTCATAGATATTGCTGACTGGATCAAAGACAACAAAGAGGAACTACGATGGATATTTGTTTAATAACAGGTAGCGGCGGGCTCATAGGCTCTGAAGCTGCCGAGTTTTTCAGTAATCATTTTGACCTGATAGTCGGAATGGACAATGATATGCGAGCTTACTTTTTTGGCAAAGAAGCCTCCACTGAATGGAATGTCAGCAGGCTTAAAAGCCAGCTCGAAAACTACAAACACCGTACGGGTGATATCAGAGACTTTGAATCCGTTGCAAGCATATTTCGAGAGTACGGCACAGATATTAAGCTTGTGCTCCACACAGCAGCTCAGCCAAGCCACGACTGGGCTGCAAAAGAGCCATTTACAGATTTTGGTGTAAATGCGACAGGAACATTAAACCTGCTTGAGGCAACTAAGCAGTTCTGCCCTGATGCCGTCTTCATTTTTACATCCACCAACAAAGTTTATGGAGATACCCCCCCTAATAGCCTCCCTCTGGTTGAGATGGACATAAGATGGGAGATATCAGAAGATCACCCATACTATGAAAAAGGTATAGACGAGAATATGTCTATCGACCAGTCGAAACACTCTATATTCGGCGCAAGCAAAGTGGCTGCTGACGTTATGGTACAGGAGTACGGCAGATATTTTGGCATGAAGACAGCCGTTTTCAGAGGCGGATGTCTCACAGGGCCTAACCACTCAGGTGCTCAGCTTCACGGTTTCCTCAGCTATCTTGTTAAGTGTGCCCTCACAGGGAATAAGTACACTATCTTCGGATACAAAGGGAAGCAGGTCAGAGACAATATCCACTCGTATGACATGATTAATGCATTCCTGCATTATTACAAAAAACCAAAGATAGCCGCTGTCTATAATATGGGCGGCAGCAGGCACAGCAATTGCTCCATGTTAGAAGCAATAGAGATAGTGGAAAAATTATCCGGCAAAAAATTTAACCACGATTATACCGATGATAACCGCTCAGGTGACCACATCTGGTGGATAAGCGATGTGTCCAGATTTAAAAATGACTACCAGAGTGGAATATAGATATAATATTGATCAGATCATGCAGGAAATAATTACTGCGATGGATGCCAGACTATAAAGAGGTAAGAATGCAAAAACCATATAACATAGAAGATATATCCTACACTATCACCGAATACTGCCCCCCCGGCCCGTGCAGGTATTGCAGTATATGGAAGCTGGAGGATAAACGTGATGAGGAGCTCACATCTGCCGAGCTGGATTCCGTATTCTCTTCCAAACATCTTAACCTGAAAAAAAGCTCACCTCACAGGTGGCGAACCCCCCCATATGAGTGATACATACTTCCGTGTTGTGGATTCACTTTATAAATATCACGAAGGTGTGGTTATAGATTCCCCCCCTATTACAGGCTGGTTTCCTGAAAGGCACGTTGAAGTAGCCGAATACGTACTGAAAAAGAACCCTATATACAGACTGGATATTTCTCTGGATGGAGATAAGGAGACTAACGAAAAGATACGTCTCCGTAAAGATGGATTTGAGCTTTCTATGCAGACCATTCAGGAGCTCCAGAAACTTAAAGGTATGGTACTCCGTTTGCAGTTTACTATCTATAAAGAGAATCACCACCTGATCGAATGGGTATATAACTTTGCCAAGGAACTGGGGGGGGTTGGTCTTTATCTCGGATACGGACGTTACAACCCTGAGAGATACAGAAACGAAGAGGATAACCTTGAAAAGAAAGACTTGTCACGTGAGAGTTTTATCTGGACAGAGGACGAGCTTAAAAGCATAGACGAGCAACTCGTAAAGATCGGTTACGATCAAGGACGCTATAAGAGTAAATACCTCCTACAAAAAGCCGTATACGAAGGTCAAAAGGTCGAGTTTGATTGTTTCATGGGAAGAAGAAATATAGATATAGACCCTTATGGCAATCTTTACCCGTGTCTCCTCTGGCTTGATTATCTTCACATGGGTAATATCCGTGAGGCAGGCGGTTTTGATAATGCTCTTGAGTCAAAAAAAGCACTAAATGTTCTTGAAACAATAGAGACTAAAGGTTGTCACAAAGATTGCCTCTATACATGTGCAAATAAAATGAACCTGATAAACCCACACATTCCTGCTGTCGGTATGATACAATATCCAGGTAAGTATGGTTATATATTTAGTGAATTAGACGTTATACCTATACGACCTTGGTGGTATGATGAATATGTTACAAAAGGTATAATATGATATGGTTTGACTTAGTTACACCCAAATCTGTTATGTTCTTCCGCCCTTTTATCGCAAAGATAAAGGAGCGTGGTTATGATGTGCTGGTCACTGCCCGTGAGGGTGACGGCTATAAAGAAGTAGTCGACCTTCTTACGCTTTACCGCATCGACTTTATCAACAGAGGGTTCTTTGGCGGTGCAAATCTGGGTGACAAGCTAAAGGCCTCGATCCACAGGCAACTGGCACTTATGGAATACATTGAAAAGCGTAATATTACAAAGCTTGTGTGCCTTTGCAGCGTTGATGCTAACAGAGTCGCTTTCGGATTAGGTGTTCCTATCATAAATTTTTATGATATTCCACTATCCGACCATACTGCGAACTTTAAAAAAGCACTTCCACAAGCCAGACTTACACTCCCTCTATCCACAAAAGCATTCAGACCATATATGGTGCCTCAGACAATATTTGAGCGTTTCTCTATGGAGGCTGATCAGATACACAGCTATCAATTCTTAGACGTGGTTGCATGGCTGCACGATTTTAAACCTGACAGAGTTTTCTATGATGACTTTCTGAAATCACACGGTCTTGATGCAAACAAAAAGACTATTGTTGTACGTGAGGAAGAGTTCAAGGCTTCTTACGTGCATAAAAAAATACCCTGTGCTCTATGACGGTCTTAAGATCATTCACGAGACTATGGATGTTAATATCATTATCATCCCCCCCAGGTATGAGCATGAACCGCTCAAAGAGATGTTCCCTTATGCCGCCGTGCTTGAGGAAAAGATGGTGATTCAGCACCTGTTGGCGTTTGCCGATCTTTTTATCGGTGGCGGAGGTACTCTGAACTCTGAAGCCTGCTTCTTCGGAACACCGGCAATATCAACCCGCTCTTTTGTTTCGCATTATGACAAACTGCTCATAGATGCTGAATTGATGGAAAAATAGACACGGTGGATGAGCTGTTGGAGACAGCCAAACGCATTATGTCTAAGAGGAATGACCCTAAAAAAAACTCTTTGATACAATGGATTTTGACTTGGACTCTATTGTGGACGAAATACTGAAATAGCTAGCTAATCAGATAGTTTCTGCCGTCTAATCTTTTAATTGTGTAAAGGTCTGTTTCATCTGGAATCTCTTTATATTCATCCCAACATAAACTTATAAGCCTACCACTATGCTTTTTATCTGCATTTTCAGCCAGCCAGACAATCCCATCCGTGGCCTTTTCCAACTCAGGACTCCTGTGACCGGTATTGTCAGGAATGAGAATCTCCCTTAGCTGAGAGTCAATCGGTCCGGGCAACACTGCAGTTACCACCACATCAGATGCCGACAGCTCCTGTGCCATAACCTCAGTTATACCGTAAAGGGCATATTTTGATGCGACATAAGCACTGTGACCAACCTTATCACTCCGCCACCCGACACCACCACCGCAAACATTTATTATCCTGCCTGCATTTTTATTTTTCATTATTTCTAAAAAGAATTTACAAAAAAAAGGAATGCCCCCCCATGCACATTAACATCGAAAACTCTATTAAATGTATCGAAATCATAATTTGAAGAGATGCTAAACTCACCTGCAATCGCGGCATTATTTATTACCACATCTATTTCGCTTAGCTCTGCTATATGATGCGAGAGAGTATCCTCAATGGTTTCAGGCTTTGCCATGTCTATTGCTATGGTCTGATGCTCTACGGCGTGAACCTTGAGCTCTTCAGCCAGGCATCTTAACTTGTCATTATTCCGGCTAACAAGCACAAGTGAATGACCGTATTCGGCTAACCTGCGTGCTATCGAACTTCCGAAAGCTCCTGTTGCTCCTGTGATTAATATCTTCATTTTATCTCAATAAATTTATCATCTCGCGAAGAGCAGTTTTCATGGCACGTGTACGGACAGCATCTCTGTCCCCCCCCATGAATTCATATCTCTTTGTGATTACTTCATTATTTACTGAATAAGCGAGGCAGACTGTCCCCCCCACGGGCTTCTCCTCTGTGCCGCCTCCAGGACCTGCTACACCTGTCACGGCGATAGAGCACTGGGTACGTAACTGATTAGCAACCCCCCCCACAGCCATAGCTTTTGCGGTCTCCTCACTAACAGCACCGTGCAAAACCATCGTATTGTGCGGAACTCTCAGGATTCGCTCCTTCACCTCGTTGCTATAGGATATAACTCCGCCCATAAATACTTCGCTCGCTCCCGATATCTCAGTTAGCTCTTTACCTATCATGCCACCTGTGCAACTCTCCGCAACAGATATGGTCATCCTCTTCTCTTTCAGCAGACGTATTAACACAGATGCCAGACCGTCGTCACCAAAGCCTATGAACTGCTTAGGAAAAGCCTTTGCTATATGGTCGGCATACTCTTCTATCTGAGCCTTATCAAAGCCTCTCAGCTTCACAAGGCACTCGCCTTTTGCAACATTGATAATGCAGTCAACATCTTTCGGCAGATTCATTGCTCTGACAACGTCATCCACATCACTTTCAGGCAGACCGCCTATACGCACGTCTGTACTGATACGCTCTTTAAGAGCATGTCTTTCGAGCAGATAAGGCATCACATACCTGTCAAACATCTTATGCATCTCATAAGGTACGCCCGGCATACCGATAATCACGTTATCGTTATGCTCCATACCAAATCCCATCGCAGTACCCGAATGGTTGGGAAACAGCATACAGCCTGCAGGTAAAAGTGCCTGACGCTCATGGGATTCTTTGATAGTCACTCCACGTCTTTCCAGCCATTTTATCATGTGCTTCTTTGCTTCCTCGCACATCTCAACCTCGACACCGACGCTTCCGCCATAGTCTCGGCAGTAATGTCGTCAAATGTTGGTCCAAGCCCGCCTGTAGTCAGTACAACATCATATTTTTCAAGAGCTTCCTTCATGGCATGCACGATCTTTTCCCTGTTGTCAGGGATAAGACGAACATCCTCCACATTGAAGCCTGCCTTGGTGAGCTTAGCTCCCAGCCATGCAGAGTTTGTATCCACTATACTCCCTTCAAGGAGTTCACTACCTATTGCAAGTATTCCAACCTTAACCATTTTCTATTCCTTTAAGAAATTGTATGTTTCAGATAAACGTAACGATTTGCCATATAAATTATGCCACTGTAAAGACTTATGAGTGTGCAAACAGCATAATGTAGCCGATGTATAAGAAAGCAAGACATATAATCGAATACAGCCCTGCCATAAGATCATCCACCATAACACCGACTCCGCCGTCGAGCTTTTCCAGTCTCTTTATAGGATAGGGTTTAGTTATATCAAAAAGTCTGAATAGCAGAAACCCCCCCACCACTAAAGTAAAGATATTCACAGGGAAAAACAGAAAAATCATATAATAAGCTGCCATTTCATCTATGACAACCTCAGACGCATCCTTCTCTCCTGTATAAGTACCGTGATACTGTGCCGCCGCTGTCCCTAGGATAAGCATAACAGCAAATATTGCCGCTCTTGATATGTACGGCATCTGGGATGTAATGATCACCGGTATAACAGCCGCCAGAGTCCCGAATGTACCCGGGGGGGCAAAAGGAGCTTTTCCTGAGCCGAAACCTAAAGCGACCATCATATATAATTTATGCATTTTCTACCTCTAGTTGCCTTTATGCAGGCTTAAGTTTCATCTTTCATTCCATTCAAAATGCTATTTTTGCAGTTTGAGAGCCTCTTTGAGGTCGATCTTCCCTTCGTAGAAAGCCTTGCCTGTGATAGCACCGAGTATCCCTTTTTTGCCGTTGAGAGCTTCGATATCTTCTATCCCTTTGAGACCGCCGGATGCGATGACCGGATACTTTATATTTGCTGCCAAATTGAGTGTCGCCTCAAGGTTTATCCCCCCCGAAAGCATACCGTCACGCATAATATCTGTGTATATAACAGACTCAGCCTCATACCCCCCCTCATAGCTGTTGATAAGGTCTACCGCTGTCACCGTACTCTTTTCATACCAGCCCTCTGTAGCCACAAACCCCCCCTCTTTGGAATCGACACCCAGAATAATCTGTCCCGGGTATTTCTTCATAGCTTCTTTTACAAAATCAGGGTCTTTCACTACAACTGTGCCTAATATTCCGTATTTGACACCTATATTGAAATAAGCCTCAAGACGCTCAAGGTTGCGGATACCGCCGCCTACCTCAATCTCCATGCCTGCTTTTGCCACTATCTTCTCTATCAGGTCGAAGTTTGTCGCCTCACCCTTCCTCGCACCGTCAAGATCCACAATATGCAGTCTCTTAACTCCCATGTCCGCAAACATCTTCGCAGCATCAAGCGGATTATCGTAATAGACTTTATAATCATCCATATCACCCTGCTTGAGGCGAACAGCCTTTCCGTTAAGCAGGTCTATTGCAGGTAAAATAAGCATCTAAGCATCTCCATATATTTTGTCATTGAAAGTGGTGTAATCAAGAAACACCCTAAAAGGTTCGCAATGACGATGTATTTATTTAAATATCCCAACGGGAGAAATTATCAAGCAGGTGAAGACCTAGCTTCTGACTCTTCTCAGGGTGAAACTGAGTAGCCGCCACATTATCCCGTATCGCCATAGCGGTGAACTCTCCACCGTAATCGCAAGTAAGTGCTTCAGCGGCAGGATTTCCGGATTTTGCACGGTACGAATGTACAAAATAGAAATAATCTCCTGTATTCACACCTTCAAGCAGTGGGTGTTCAAACTTTTTTATGATTGTATTCCAGCCCATCTGAGGGATCTTCATCCCCCCCTGCCGGACTATCTCATCAGGAAACTTATCAACCACGCCTTTAAAATATCCAAAGCCCTTGTGCTCGCCGAACTCAAAGCTCTTTTCAAACAGCATCTGCATCCCGACGCATATACCGAGCATAGGTCTGCCTGATTTTATAAACTCGAGTGTAGCCTCTTCCAGACCGCTCTCTTTGAGCCCTTTTCTGCAGTCGGCAAAAGCTCCGACACCGGGCAGAATAGTTCTGTCGGCTCTTCTCACTTCGTCAGGATCTGACGTTACTTTTACATCATAACCGAGAGACTGCAGAGCCTTTTCAACACTCTTCAGATTTCCCATACCATAATCTATTACCGAAATCATTATTGCTCCTATAAGATCTAATCTTACATTATGTAAAACTAATCCTTCAGCTCAGCCTAAGTATTACTATCAACTAAACACTATATCGAATCAGCTTTGCCTTAACAAGCTTCGCCGGATTATCAGTATCATTAATGTTAACATCTGAGACGATTAAATTGTCGTTCAGAACCACAAACTCTTCAAACACTTTAATATCACTGCCGGAAAAAGATTTGTATTTATCTTCACTCATCAAAACCATAAAGTTAAAGTCTGCATTGTCATCTTTCTTATATATATAACTGAAAGCTCTGATAGGATTTGCAATATACCACAGCCCTTTAACAAGCAGATGAGTTCTGCCAAGAGGATCAACTTTATCCACTCTGCCATATTCTCTTGTCTCAGAGAATTTTAACTCTCTGATAGTGTGAACGCCTCTTTTTAAGGTAAGTTCAAGCTTTTCATAACTCTCACTGCTTGCGGCATAGTTTTCGCCGTAAACCATCATCAATGTTTTCAGTTTTCCGTGTTTTACACACCCCCCCACGGCATATATGATATCCTTCTCCTGCCACAGCTCACAATCTCTGCAAGCTTTGGTTATAAGCGGATTGCTGGAGTGCAGGCTACGCCTTGGATAGGAACTCTTTAGTGCAATGTCGTCATTATCGGATTCGATCTTCTTAACTTCGACAGCATCACCACCTTTTAGAATCATGTCAGGCGGATTAAGCAGATTGCCTAAATATGCAAAAACATCCGCATATTTTTGATTACGCTGGTCGATCTCTATGTCGCCAAAAGTACCTGCAAATGCATCTTTAATATAACACTCGAGAGCATCACTCATATCGCTGAATACATCATCACTATCCTGAGCCGGAGCTAAATCGAACGAACCGGATTCGATGATATTCATAATTGCATCTAGAATATTACTTGGCACTACAGAACCTCTATATATACTCACATTGTAAGCAGCAAAATACCGACTGCGAAGTCATCTCAAACCGATATTAAAGCGACCCTTTGGTGGATGGAATCTGATCAGACTCGACAATAACTGCTTCCTTGACCGATCTTGCAACACACTTAAATATCCCTTCGATAATATGGTGAGTGTTACGCCCGTAACGTTTCACGATATGCAGGTTTATAGCCGCTCTGTCGGCAAAAGCCTTAAAGAACTCTTCCACAAGCTCAGTATCAAAGTCGCCGACCTTGTATGCAGGTATAGCGGCATCGAAGTTGAGGTATGTCCTGCCTGAGAAATCCACTGCACATTCTATGAGGGTTTCATCCATCGGAAGCAGGAAAAAACCGTATCTTTTGATACCCCCCCTTTTATCTCCGAGAGCCTCTGCAAATGCGTCGCCTATAACGATGGCGATATCCTCAGCCGTATGATGAGCGTCGATATGCGTATCCCCCCCGTTGCAGTGTACGTTCAGATCAAAAGATCCATGTCTGGCAAAGAGTTCCAGCATATGATCGAGAAACCCCCCCACACCAGTGCTGACATTGTATTTTCCGCTTCCATCAACATTCAGGCTGACAGAAATCTCTGTTTCGGTTGTTTTACGCTCAATTTTGGCTATACGCTCTGCCACAGCTAATCACCTCAAGTTTTATTTTACTTTATCGTCAGGTTATACTATCTTAACATAGCTAAAAAAATAAATATCTATTTCCCAGTAATGGCTTACCATTCAAATCATTGGAGTTTTAGATGCGTTATCATAAAAGTCTACAAAAACATTATGACCTTTCTGAAAAAGATATAGAAAATCTCCTTTATCTTCAACCTATTATGAGTAAGTATAAAGACGAGTTCGTTGAAGACTATTACGAGGCTCTCTCTGCCAAGTTTAAGCTAACAGATAAACAGGCAGGAGCTCTCGGAGCTAATAAGGAGAAACTCGGCGAGTGGTATGACAGACTTTTTGACGGCAATCCCAATAACAGCTATTTCAACTTTTTATATAAACAGGGGGGGGCAGGAACATACAAGTACGACTTTGACCCTGACTTCCTCACAGCTATGATCAGCTTCGCAAGGCTATGGATGCATGAAAAGATTTTTCAAAACCTTGACGATGATTTCAAAAGAAAAAGTATACTATTATCACTGCACAAAATGCTTGATATCAATAACGAGCTTATGGTTGGTGCTTTTTACGACAAAACCGTGAGCAAATACTCCACGGTATTCAGCTGGCGTAAGACGGTTGTGGATTTCTCAGAGAGATTTTCCCTGCTCATGCACTCTATACTCGTGGCTGTCCTCATAGGTCTCACCTTGATGTCGGTTGTAATCTTTGCAATAGATATATTTCATCTTCTGCAAGGGCATGCAGAGACCATGCTCATTACGGCTCTCGGTTCACTGCTGATCATATGGGTACTGGTGGAGCTGCTGCACACCGAAGTGCAGATCATACGGGGGGGCGGTAAGTTTAAGACCTCTGTTTTCATAAGCGTTGCTCTGGTCGCCTTTATAAGAGACCTGCTGATTATGACGCTGAAACACGAGAAGGGGGGGAACATCATTCAATATGGTTTTATCCTGAGTGCTATCCTTATACTCGGTTTGATATTCTGGCTGATAGTGAATACGGAATCAAAGGACTAAACTTTCCATCGACTATATTGTCCTACTGAGAGGATGAAGCGGAAAGACCTGTATTTCTTTAATTTAGATTTATTCTATGGAGATTATAAATGTTTAAAAGTGTCGCTAAAAAAATATTCGGTTCATATGCAGATAGATATATCAAGAAGCTGCAGCCTGTTGTTGACGGGATAGCTTCTCTGGAGGAATCCTGCAAAAAACTTCAGGACGAAGAGTTTCTGACTAAAACTGAAGAGTTCCGCGAAGCTCTCAAAAACGGAAAAACTGAAGACGATATCCTTTTCGAAGCCTTTGCCCTTGCACGTGAGGCATCAATCAGAACACTCGGCATGAGGCACTTTGATGTGCAGATGATGGGTGGATATGCCCTGCACAAAGGGAAGATTGCAGAGATGAAAACAGGTGAAGGTAAAACCCTCGTAGCTACTCTGGCACTATACCTGAACGGTATCAGCGGAAAGGGTGCTCACCTCGTAACCGTAAACGACTACCTCGCCAGACGAGATGCTCAGTGGATGTCGCCTCTATACCTCTTCCTTGGGCTGACTGTCGGCGTAATCCAGCATCAGGTCTCTTACCGTATCGAATGGGATAATAAAGCTGAATTCACGACAAAGCTTGTGGAGTGCAGCAGACAGGACGCTTACAGTGCTGATATCACATACGGAACTAACAACGAATTCGGTTTCGACTACCTCCGTGACAACATGAAATCACCTGAAGAACCACTTTCGCAGAAACAGCTTAACTTCGCTATCGTAGACGAGGTCGACTCTATCCTTATTGATGAGGCCAGAACCCCCCCCTTATTATATCCGGTCCGACCGAACGCAGTACAGACCACTATTACGAAGTGAACAATATTGTAAAAGACCTTGTACCTCACACCCACTACTCGCTGGATGAAAAGAACAAAACAGCTCAGCTGAATGACGCAGGTATAAATGCCATTGAGCAAGCTATGGGTATAGATAACCTTTTCGATATTAAATATGTGGATATGCTCCACCACTTCAACAACTCAATCAAAGCCCACGCACTTTATAAAAAGGATGTGGACTATGTGGTTAAAGACGGTGAAGTTATCATTGTTGACGAATTTACGGGTAGGATGCAGCCGGGGGGGAGACGCTATGCCGACGGTATGCATCAGGCACTGGAGGCGAAAGAGAGCGTGAATATCGAAAGTGAAAACCAGACACTCGCCTCGATCACTTTTCAGAACTTCTTCCGTATGTATGCTAAGCTTGCAGGAATGACTGGTACGGCTCTCACCGAGGCACAGGAATTCCAGTCTATCTACGGACTGGAAGTCGCCGTTATCCCCCCCACACACATGAATATGGTTCGTATAGATAACCCTGATGTAATCTTCAGAACTATCAAAGAGAAGTTCGATGCTATCGTCGATGAAATCGAAGAGATGCACACGCTGGGAAGACCTGTTCTTGTGGGTACAAGTTCCATCGAAAAGACAGAGATAATCAGTCAGGTACTTAAACGACGTAAGATAAAACATGAAGTCCTCAACGCAAAGAATCACGAGCGTGAGGCTGAGATCATAAAGGATGCCGGTCAGAAAGGTGCTATCACCATCGCCACAAACATGGCAGGTCGTGGTACAGACATTAAGCTGGGTGAAGGGATAGCCGATATCGGCGGTCTGCACATACTCGGAACTGACAGGCACGAATCAAGACGTATAGACAATCAGCTCCGTGGTAGAGCAGGCCGTCAGGGTGACCCGGGTTCTTCAAGATTTTACGTATCCCTTGAAGATGACCTTATGCGTATCTTCGGTTCAGAGAAGATATCCGCTATCATGGAAAAACTTGGGATGAAAGAGGGTGAATCTATTCAGCACCCGATCATTTCCAAATCCATAGAGGGAGCTCAGAAAAAAAAGTGGAAGGTTTCCACTTCGAGATCAGAAAACACCTTCTCGATTATGACAACGTAATGAACCAGCAGAGGAATGTATCTACTCCCTCAGAAAGGACATCATATCTGGAGAGGCGAACGAGCAGATTATTCAGGAGACCATAGACAACGTACTGGATAATATGGTTGAGGTATTTATAAATGCCACGGAGAAGCCTGACTTTCAGGAACTTGAAAATGAAATAGAGCAGACCTTTGATATAGATTTTAAATTCAATGAAGACAGAAAAGAACTCCAGAATGACCTTAAACTGCTTGAAGCAAAGATAACAGATAAGCTCGCAGAGAAGAGGGATCAGTTTGGCGGTTACTTTGCAGAGGTTGTCAGATTTCTGTACATAAATATTCTGGATACCAAGTGGAAAGAGAACCTCCTCCAGATGGATTACCTCAGAGACTCAGTAGGACTCAGAGGGTATGGACAGAAAGACCCGCTTAACGAATACAAGCGTGAGGCTTATAACCTCTTTCTCGAAATGATGAATAAGGTTAACTCCGATGTCGTTAAATTCCTCTTTCATGTTCAGGTTCAGGAAGAATCAGACGTAGAGGAAGCTTCCAGACGTGAGAAAGTACAAACGACAGAAGAGCATAAAGATATCTTCGGCGATGATCAAAAGGAAGAGAAGAAGAAACCTATTACCAGAAACATGCCAAAAGTAGGGCGTAACGATCCTTGCCCTTGCGGCAGCGGTAAGAAATATAAAAAAAATGCCACGGTATTCAGGAAGAAGCCTCGGCAGATGAAGAGATTGAAGTATAGTATTCAGTAACAATCTAAATATACATAAGCCTGCGGTCTAAATCGCAGGCTTTTTTTATTTTCCACTAACAACTAATAAAAAAAACCGGTAAAGACCTCGCTCTACCGGTTTCATATGAAGACAGCCGCTTATACAAGCGACTATGCTATTTACATTTTAACGTCCGTCGACGTCAATACAAACACAGCGGATAAACACCACCATCTACCTGCGATAAGCCCCCCCAAAGAGCTCACCACCTAGTAGTATTTGTACTTTTCAGCGATCTTACGCTGGAGCTTCTGCTGCTTTCTGCGAGCTTTCAGAAGCTTTTTACGACGAACCTCTGTAGGCTTCTCGTAATAAGTATACTTCTTAATTTCACGGATAAGACCTTCACGTTCGATCTTTTTCTTCAGAAGCTTAAGTGCATAGTCAACGTTCTCGCCGTCGACACGTACTACTGCGTTTACTGCCACAGTAATCACATCCTTTCATGGTTTTTAAATTATTACGATCTCAAAAACCTCTTCGATTGACTCTACGAGGTGAAACCGAACTACATTTCTAACATCAGCCGGGATATCTGTCAAGTCTTTATCATTGGCCTTAGGGAGAATAACTTCTCTCACGCCGGCTCTGTGGGCTGCCAAGACTTTCTCTTTGAGACCGCCTATAGGTAATACTCGCCCTCTCAGCGTTATCTCTCCTGTCATTGAAACATCACACCTGACCTCTCTTTCCGACAGGGCAGAGATGATAGCTGTAGCCATAGCTATACCTGCGGACGGACCATCCTTCGGTACGGCACCCTCTGGCACATGCACGTGTATATCCATATCTGAGAACTTGTTAGCAGGTATTTTATACTTTGACGCATGGCTTTTGACAACAGTGAATGCCGTCTTTGCAGACTCCTGCATTACGTCACCCAGCTTACCTGTCACCTGCATAACCCCCCCTTTGCCTCTTGAGACTGCAACCTCTATCTGCAATGTGTCTCCGCCATATGGTGTCCATGCCATACCGGTTGCCACGCCTATTTCACGGGCATTGGGAATATCTTCAAATCTATATCTTGGAATCCCTAAAAATTTCTGCACAGCCGCTTTCGTCACCTTCACCGATTTAAGATCAGGCTTGGTCACAATCTTCTTAACGCATTTACGGACAACCGATGCTATCTCTCTTTCAAGATTTCTGACACCAGCCTCTTTTGTATAACCTCTGATTATCTCGAGTATCGCAGGTTCTGCTATCTTTGCGGTATACTCATCATCAAGCTTGTGCTCTTTCAGCAGTTTAGGGACTAAAAAGCGTTTTGCTATCTCCAGTTTTTCTCTTTCCGTGTAACCGCTTACATTTATAACTTCCATCCTGTCAAGGAGCGGTCTCGGTATATTCCCTACACTATTAGCCGTTGTTATAAAAAAAGACTTTTGAAAGGTCGTATTCAACCTCAAGGTAATGATCCATAAATGTATTGTTCTGCTCAGGGTCAAGAACCTCAAGCAGTGCGGACGACGGGTCGCCTCTGAAATCCGAGCCGAGTTTGTCTATCTCATCAAGCAGAAAGACGGGGGGGTTTGAACTGCCTGCTTTCTTTAATGACTGCAGTATCTTGCCCGGCATAGAGCCGATGTATGTCTTTCTGTGACCTCTTATCTCCGCCTCATCACGCATACCGCCGAGGGACATACGGACAAATTTTCTGCCCATAGCCTCAGCTATGGATTTTGCAAGTGACGTTTTACCGACCCCCCCCGGAGGTCCTGCGAAACAGATTATCGGTCCTTTGATATTCCCTGCGAGTTTTTTTTAACTGCAAGAAACTCCAGTATTCTATCTTTCGGTTTTTCCAGCCCGAAATGGTCTCTGTCTAATATCTTTTCTGCGTTTTCAATCTGGAGGTCGTCCTCTGTATACTCCCCCCCCAAGGGAGTGACAGAAGCCAGTCGAGGTAGTTACGGCTGACGGTAGCCTCGGCGGACATGGGCGACATCATTTTCAGTTTCTTAAATTCTCTATTTGCACGATCTCTGACGGTATCTGATAATTTTGAGCTTTTTATCTTCTCTTCTATCTCGTCCATATCGGCTTTGAAATCATCGTCTTTGCCGAGCTCTTCGTTGATAGCCTTGACCTGCTCACCCAGATAATACTCTTTTTGTGCTTTAGACATCTGGTTTTTGACCTTTTGTCTTATACGGGTATCCATCTTAGTCAACTCTATATATGTCTGAACGTATTCGATAATTCTCTCAACTCTCTCAGTGGAGTTGTCCATCTCTAAAACTGCCTGATGCTCATCATTCTGCATAGGCATATTGGATGCAACGGAGTAAGCCAGACGGTCTATCTCGTCTATCTCCGCTACAGATTGGAGTACATTCTCGTTAATCTTTTTTGATATCTCGGCATAGGTATTAAAACTCTCAGCAAGCATTTTGAAAAGAGCCGGTTCTTCTACCGCATCCACTTCATCGTCAACCAGCAGACTCACATTTGCAAAATAGCAGTCCCTTTCATCGGCGATGCTCAGCAAACGTCCTCTCTGCAAACCTTCCACCAGCAGCTTTACTGTTCCGTCAGGCAGTTTAAGCACCTGCAGTATTTTTGCAACAACGCCAGTGGTATAAAGATCTTCAATCTCAGGTTCGTCTACTTCGTCGTCCTTTTGCAAGACGAAAAACAGGCGGCCGTTAGACTCTTCTGCATAGTCCACGGCATTAACAGATTTTTCACGTCCGACAAAAACAGGGGGGGATATCATATAAGGGAAAATCACCATGTCACGAAGCGGTATCAATGTATATTGTTCAATTCTATCCATAAGGTGAGCACCTTCAGTTTATTATAAGTTTATTTTTTTGTGTTCCCATCTGCGAGCGTTCCCGCTGGTCACTTGATAAACTCATTAACCATTTTCAGGAACACATGAGAGTCATTATAGTCCTTTCAGTGAAAAGGCGAAATAAGAAATTGTTAATAATAGTCTTACAAACTTTGCAACGACACGAAACCACCTATGTGTTAGCATTTGTTCATATGGAGGCTCTAATGATTTATTTATCTAAACAAATTCTGATTTTCAGTATGTTTGTACTGATACTGGCTGCAAGCTCCCCCCCTACCGCCAACGCAACAACCCCCCCGGAAGAGATCCCTACGTGGGCCCAGAGCTACTATCTCGATTCTCCAATGGGGGGGACAACACCGGAAACTGCTCAAATAAAGTCAGATAGACTAACAGCTCAGTTTGATGCAATCTTTGAATCTGTAACAGTCGGAGAGGCTGAGCAAGTTATTATAGAAGTTGACGCTGATTTTAAACCAGAAGGATTTCTTACTACTGCTGAAGTGACAGCTCAACGTGCAGATATACTAACAGCACAGGAAGGGCTCATTAATGCTCTTAAAGCTAAAGACAGTTATTATAACACTATTGATTTTGAAAAATATGAATCTGTTCCCTATATTCTCGTTGCTATAACACAGGAAGACTCTGCTGATTTTCTTGATCTGGCTGATATTCTAAATGTATATGCAGACGAAGATTCTGCCCCCCCTGCTATGTGGGAAAGTAAGTCAATTATAGGAGCTGATACAGCAATGACAAATGGGTTTACCGGCAGTGGTCAGGTTGTCGCGGTACTGGATACCGGCATAGACAAGACTCATCCTGCTCTAATTAGTAAAGTTGTATCAGAGGCATGTTATTCATCGAATAGACGTACATTCACATCACTTTGCCCTGGAGGGGGGGTAAAGTCCTCCACAGCAGTCGGTTCAGGCGTCAACTGTTCATCTACTGTTTCAGGCTGTGACCATGGAACTCATATTGCAGGGATAATCGCAGGCAACGACGGCATGTCCAGCCACGGTGTTGCTCCAGATGCTAACCTGATATCAATTAATGTCTTCTCCAGCGAAAATGGAGTAGCCAAATCTCGTCGCAGTGACCAGATAAAAGGGCTTAGCAGAGTTTTAGCTCTCAGTGATACTTTCACTATAGCCGCTGTAGCTCTGAATGTTTACTCCGGCTCTAGTGCATCCCCCCCTTGTGATTATGACCCCCCCAGAAAGAAGATAATCGATAATTTGCGGTCCGTGGGAATAGCAACTATAATCCCTTCCGGTAATAACGGATTTTCTGACAGGATAAGTAAACCGGCTTGTATATCTTCTGCTATTGCTGTTGGTTCGACTGATGATGGCTCAAATGGAACTACAGCTGATGTCGTTTCATCATTCTCCAATAGCTCTAATCTTGTCGATATGCTGGCACCGGGTCAATCTATAACATCAAGTATTCCAGGCAGTACGCACACTTCATACGCTGCAATGGCCGGTACGTCACAGGCTGCGGCACACGTTGCTGGGGGGGCATTTGCTGTTATCAAATCAGCATTCCCCCCCCTTGCCACACCAGATGAAATTGAAGCTACTCTGCAAACCGAAGGTGCTGAAGTCACTGATTCAAAAAACGGGATCATAAAACCTAGAATAAATCTGTACGACACTGTTGACAAATTCAAAGCTGATGGTGTGACTGTTGTTATCTCGACTGCTGAAGCCAAGGCTGATGGTGCTCAGTGGAGGGTTGGCAATGGTGCTTGGAAAAATAGTGGTGAGAAGGTCACAGGACTCGCTGTTGGACATCACAATATTATTTTTAAAACCACACCTCATCCTACCCCCCCTAATAAAATGTGGATAACTCCTGTACCAATCAATATAAAAATTAATTACCCCCCCAATATGATTATGGCTTTCAGATATATACAAAGAAATAGATAAGATGACCACATATCAAGATTTTGATGGTGACAGCAGAGCTGACATTCTTTGGCGTGATATACAAACTGGGCAAGTATATATTTGGCTACAAGATGGTTTTAACACAATACAGCGAGGGTATGCTATAGACACCGATGGGGGGGTAACAGTGACTGATGCATCTTTAAGCCAATGGTCTATAAAAGGACTTGGCGATTTTAATGGTGACAGGAAAACTGACATTTTATGGCGAGATAACCAACTAGGCTCTGTATATCTCTGGCACATAGATGGATTTGATACTGTTTCGCGGGGGGGATATATAACTGATACCGATGGAATTACTGTGCTTAATGTCCCACATAATCAATGGGTTATAAAAGGTATTGGTGATTTTGATGCTGATGGAAATGCTGACATTTTATGGCGTGATATACAAACAGGAGAAGTTTATCTATGGCTACAAGATGGTTTTAAAACCATCTCTAGAGACTATGTTCGATATGGAGATGGTATAGGAATAGCTCAAGCGTCACTTGTTCAGTGGGAGATCAAGGGTATTGGAGATTTTAATGGCGACAACAAATCTGATATCCTTTGGCAAAACTTGCAAACTGGCACTACTTATATTTGGCATTTGGACGGTTTTACCATTTTATCTATGGGTGATATTTTTGATACGAATGGTATAGACGTTACTGAGGCTTCGCTAACTCAGTGGTCTCTAGAGGGTGTTGGAGATTTTAACGGTGATAATAAATCTGATATTCTTTGGCGTGACAAACTTAATGGTTCTCTATATATATGGCATCTAGATGGTCATAATACTATCTCTAGAAATCATATAATTGATACTGGAGGAATTGTGGGGGGGTTAGGTATTCCACATAACCAATGGGTAATAAGAGGCATAGCAGATTTTACTGGAGATAGAAAAGCAGATATCCTTTGGCGTGATATACAAACAGGTGCAGCATACTTATGGCATCAGGATGGCTTTTACACTGTATTAAGAGGTAATATAATTGATACTGATGGAATAACACTAATGGATGCTCCACTAAATCAATGGGATATAAAAAATAAATAATTACTAAAAAGGGACATGTAGTTTTACATGTCCCCCCCTAAATATTATTATAATTCTTAGTATCTTTAAAACGAGCTATACAAGGCGGCTTCTTGCGAAGCGAGCATAAGCATACATAAAGTATGTGTTGCGAGCTAGCAAGAAACAACGCAGTAGAGCAAAGTTTTTAAAGTACTAAGCTGTTTCTTTCTTGTTTTCGTACATCAGGATAGGCTTAGCCCCCCCTTCGCTGATAACGTCCTCATTTATTATGCACTCCTGAATACCTTCCTCTGAAGGGATAGAGTACATTATCTCCATCATTGACTCTTCCAGTATAGAACGAAGTCCTCTTGCACCTGTCTTTCTGGTGAGAGCCTTCTTAGCCACAGCCTTGAGAGCACTGTTGGTAAATGTAAGTTTAACATCATCAAACTTAAACATTTGCTCGTACTGCTTTATGAGGCTGTTCTTAGGCTCTTGAAGGATACGGACGAGTGATTCTTCATCCAGATCTTCGAGTGCGGCCGCAACAGGGAGTCTACCGACAAACTCAGGGATCAGACCGTATTTAACAAGGTCGTCAGGCTGGAGTTCGCTCAGGAGTTCAAAGCGGGTCATTTCGCCTTTCTTCTCATCAGTATCTACTGTCTTGGAGAAACCGAGAGCTTTTTTTTAGCAACTCTCTTTTTAATAACTTCATCAAGATAGTCAAAAGCACCACCCACGATAAAGAGTATATTAGATGTATCCACCTGAATATAGTCCTGCTGCGGATGCTTGCGTCCACCCTGAGGCGGAACATTGGCAACAGTCCCTTCTATAATCTTAAGGAGAGCCTGCTGGACACCTTCACCGCTCACATCACGTGTGATGGAAGGTGAATCTGTCTTTTTTGATATTTTATCTATTTCGTCGATGAAGATGATACCCTTCTGGGTACGCTCCACATCATAGTCTGCATTCTGGAGAAGTTTAAGCACGACATTCTCTACATCTTCGCCCACATAGCCGGCCTCTGTAAGAGTCGTAGCATCTGCAATAGCAAAAGGTACGTTCAGGACTCTCGCCAGTGTTCTAGCAAGGAGAGTCTTACCTGTCCCAGTAGGACCAAGGAGGAGGATGTTACTCTTTTCGAGTTCCACCTCAGATTTTTTTTACCGTGGAGAACTCTTTTGTAATGATTATGAACAGCGACACTAAGTATCTTCTTAGCCTCGTGCTGACCAATAACATATTCGTCGAGTTTCGCTTTTATCTCAACAGGAGTGAGGAGATTAAAAATCTGCTCTTCACCGCTGAATTCATCTAAATCTTCTTTCAATATCTCATTGCACAGCTCGATACACTCATTACAAATGAAGACATTCGGACCGGCAATAAGTTTCTTAACCTCGTCCTGACTCTTTCCGCAAAAAGAACAGGAGAGTGATTCTTTCTTGTCTTTTCCCATAGATTTCACCTCTGGTATACGAAAATGAATACCCTCAACAAGATATTAGCTTGTAAAGTTATTTCAAGTTCTATTGGTGATTACATCGTCTATAATGCCATACTCTTTAGCCTCGATTGCACTCATGAAGTAGTCTCTATCCGAGTCTTTATTGATCTGCTCATAGGTTTTCCCTGTAGCATTAGTAAGTATGTCATTTAAAACTTTTTTTTAATTCGGAGAATTTCTTTCGCCTGAATTTCTATATCGGTTGCCTGCCCCCCCTGAGCACCGCCCATCACCTGATGGATCATCACTCTGGCATTCGGCACGGCATATCTTTTCCCCCCCTTTGCTCCGGCGGAGAGAAGCACAGCACCCATGCTGGCAGCCTGACCTATGCATATAGTAGATACGTCAGGTTTGATATAGTTCATTGTGTCAAAGATAGCCAGACCGTCACTAACAGACCCGCCCGGGCTGTTGATGTACAGGTAGATATCCTTGTCAGGGTCGTCGGCTTCCAGAAAAAGCATCTGTGCGACGATGGAGTTCGCCACACCGCTCTCCACCTGAGAACCTAGAAATATAATTCTATCTTTCAGAAGTCGGGAGTAGATATCGTATGATCTCTCCCCCCCTCTGCCTGTCTGCTCGATTACGTATGGAACATAATAGCTCATTATTTACGCTTCCTCGCCAGCCTCTTTTGCGGCTTCGGCAACTCTTGCATCCCTTTCAGCTTTAGAGATGATCTTCTCTTCAATTTTGTTTTCAGCCATCAGCTTGTCATACACCATATTAGTGAAGACTGTATTCTGGAATGACTGCATTCCGCCGTACTGCTCAAGCTCTTTCTTAAGCTCGTCCTTAGTCCTCTGGTATCTTTCAGCATAATCATCAAGAGCCTTTTCAAGATCTTCTTCAGTCGGGCTGATGTTTTCAATATCGGCAATCTTGTTAATAACAAGAGCACTTTTTACCTGCTTTTCAGCAGTAGGGAAGTTCTGTTTAGCGAGCATGTCTTTATCTATGCCCATCTGTGCAGGGTCAATACCGTACTGAGCGTACTGACGGAGTGACTGCTCTACAAGTCTGTCTGCCTGCTCCTTTATCATAACCATTGGGATATCGAAAGGGTTCTCTTCGATAATCTTATCGAGAACCTGATTGTATATAGAGTCCTTAGCAAGTTCGTCAGACTCGAGTTTGAGGTCTTTTTCGATCTCTTCTTTAAGGATGGCTACGGTCTCGTATTTCTCGTTAACGTCTTTAGCAAATTCATCATCAAGCTCAGGTATAGCCTTTCTTTTAATTTCGTTGATTGTTACGCCGAATGTTACAGGCTGACCTGCCATTGAAGGCTCTTGATAATTTTCAGGGAAGGTGACTACTATGTCTTTCTTCTCGCCCTTTTTGAAACCGATACACTGCTCTTCAAATCCCGGAACAAACTGACCTGAACCGATTTCCAGTGAAAAGTCTTTAGCACAAGCGTTGTCAATTATCTTTCCGTCCATAGAACCTTCGAAGTCCATAACAGCCATATCGCCGTTAGCGATAACAGCATCGTCATCTTCAACAGGCTCGAAAGCAGCTTTCTGGTTACGGAGGTTTTCAAGAACGGTATCTATATCTTCAGATGAAACCTCATTAATCTCTTTAACGAATTCGAATCCTTTATACTTCTCTATTTCAACAACAGGGAAGACATCTACGAACACTTTAAAAGTGATAGGAGTATCATCATCTTCGAATTTAACATCTTTCACTTCAGGCTGTCCCATAGCTCTGATGTCATTCTCTTCTATAGCGTTTTTAACCGCTTCATTTACAACAAGCTCAAGAGCCTGTACACGGATAGTATGACCTTTCTCTTTAAGCACTCTATCTTTAGGTGCTTTCCCCCCCTCTCTGAAACCCTGGATCTTTATAGTTTTGGAAATTTTAGCAAGCTCTGCTTCAAACACAGCTTTATAATCTTCAGCAGGAATCTCCACACTGAGTTCTTTTTGAGATTTCTCCCTATCTTCAACCGTAACTTTCATTTGATTTCTCCTTAGAATATATAGAAAAGCGGGTGACCGGACTCGAACCGGCGACCTCAACCTTGGCAAGGTCGCGCTCTACCAGCTGAGCTACACCCGCTTGACAAACTATTTGAAAAAAAAGGCATGATATGCGAGTGAAGGGACTTGAACCCCCCCCACGTCGTTAAGACACTAGATCCTAAGTCTAGCGCGTCTACCAATTCCGCCACACTCGCAAAATAATGCCTAGAAAAAAAGAAGGGTGAATGACGGGGGGGATTGAACCCGCGACAACTGGAACCACAATCCAGGGCTCTACCAACTGAGCTACATCCACCATATCCTTTCCAGTAACGCGCTCAGGAGGATTCGAACCTCGACCTACGGATTAGAAGTCCGTTGCTCTATCCAGCTGAGCTATGAGCGCATAGCTTTGCTTTACGAATCACGAAATCTATCAAAAGACTAACAACAAGTCAATAGTCTTTTTGCTTTTTTTTCAAGTTAGACTTGCTTTGATTGTAAAAAGGGCATATTTAATCTGTATAGCAGTCTAATGGCTCTCGCAATTTTATCTCGCAGAGCTTATCGGGACGCAATTATAAACAGTGATAAGGAAACAACAATGCTTTTACTCTTAAATCAGGATACTCCTGTCCATGTGGGCACGGCTGGCTACAAATTCGACGACTGGGTAGGTACTTTTTACCCGGCTAAAACATTCAATGAAAAGATGCTCGGTCACTACAGTCAGGACAAGGGGGGGCTGAAGTTCCTCGAACTTACATTCACCTTTTATACCGACCCTACCGAAGAGATAACATCAAATATCGCGGAAAACTCCGCAGATGATCTTCATTTCTCTGTCAGACTGCCAAAACGTTTTCTGAAAAACCCGTCATCTATATTCGATGCCAACAGAGTAATGAGCGGACTCGCACCTATTGAAGACAGAGTGAGCTGTTATTTTGCCGATTTCTTCTACGGTTTCATGCCTTCCAAGGCGAACCTTGACCATATAGCCATACTCAGAGACAGATTCGGGAAGGATAAACCATTCTTCGTGGAGCTGGCGAACCGCAGATGGTACAAAGAAAAATATATGGAAGAGCTAAAAAAAACTCGGTATAGGCATTGTCATATGCGACTACCCTTATAAAAGTGGTCTAGCTCCGTATTTTGTTCAACACTTCGGCGACGGAGCGTATTTCAGGCTATACGGCAATAGCCCTGAGTGGGTGAGCCACGAGACAAGAAACCTTGAATACGACTATAGCGAAAAGGAACTTAAGCGTATTGTAGAGGATGCCACTAAAATGAGCAAAACAGCCAACAGGGTCTTTATATCCTTTTGCAACTCAGCCAAAGGGTATGCTCCGAAAAATGCCATGGAGCTGAAACGTATGATAAGGATAGCCGGACGTGAAAAAAACTGTATAGCCTTTACGAGGCAAAATATAAATCATCCAAAGCTCTGTTTGAGCAAAGCAAAAGATATTTCCCCCCCAACGGGGGGGTGTGTCACGATATAAGGAGCTACCCCCCCCTTTCCCTGTCGTCACCGACAAGTGCGAAGGGATATACATGCACGACACGGACGGAAACAAAATTCTGGACTTGTGGATGGGGGGGCATTTTGCTATCCTTCTCGGGCACGCTAATCAGGCTCAGAAATATGGAGCGGAAAGAGCTCTCGAGGCAGGGATACACCATGGGACACTCAACACTATGCAGCTTGAGTTTGCGGAGATAATTCAGGAAGCAGTCCCACAGCTTGAGCTTATGCGTCTTTGTGCATCAGGCACGGAAGCAACAATGTATGTAACCCGTGTGGCAAGAGCCTTTACAAAAAGGAATGTCATAGTCAAAGCCGAAGGGGGGGGCTGGCACGGAGGAAACTCTGTCCTGTCCAACGGTGTGCTCCCTCCGTTTACCAAACATAAAAAGATCCCCCCCGAGAGCGAGCAGACTATATCTATCCCGTATAACGACACTCAGACCACTATAGACATACTCTCCCAGTATAAAGGCGAAGTGGCTGCAATCATCATCGAACCCATGCTTGGGGGGGCAGGTGGCGGTATACTTGCTTCACCTGAATATCTCAAAACACTCAGAGACTACTGCAATGATACAGGAACACTTCTCATCTTTGATGAAGTGATTACAGGCTTCCGCTTCAGATTCGGCTCTATAGCACCCATACTCGGCATATTCCCCCCCGACCTTTTCACCTTTGGCAAGGCAACCGCAGGCGGTATGCATATAGGTCTGTACGGAGGCCGCAGGGACGTTATGAACACTATAACAACACAAAAGCTATTCACTGGCGGCGGCACTTATTCTGCCAACCCTATGACAATGGCAATCGCAATAGAAACCCTGAACGAACTGAAATCGATGGATTATATGAAGCTGAATAGAGCAGGGGGGGACGAAATCAGAGATTTTCTCGTGAAGCAAACAGAAGTTTTAAACATACCTGCATATGCAACCGGCTTCGGCTCATACTTCTGCCTCCATATGCTCACGGATAATATAGAAAATCCCACTCCACACCACTTCATGACCTTGGGTGACAAACAGACGGAACAGGATTTCAAAGCAGCTATGCTGGTTAATAATGTATTCACCATGCACGCAGGCGGAGCTTTATCCTTTATGCATCTGACAGATGAGACGATAGAAGCTATTAAGCAGGCGTATCGTGACAGCTTCGAGATGATGGAGATAATTTGAAACATACCAGAAAGAAAGCAGCAGCTATAAGGTACGACACCGAACAGGATAAAGTACCTAAACTTGTCGCAAAAGGGCAGGGGGGGATAGTCGCCGAAAAGATAATAGCCAAAGCGAAGGAGTATGACGTCCACATTACAGAGGACGCAGATCTCGTGGAAGCTTTATCCACGCTGGATTTGTTCGATGAAATCCCTGAGGAGTTATATAAGGTCGTGGCGTTCCTTCTGGCGGAACTTTATAAGATCAACGGAAAACTAAAGGAGACCTAGGCTATTATTCAAACAGCCTAAGCCGCATACCTGTTTACAGGTCTTCAAAGTGCTCCGCAATCCTTCTGAGAAGAATATCTATCTTTTTATCTTTCGTAAAATACTCTTCTGCATATAATGACGCAAAATTTCTCTTGTACTCATCAAACGCAGTGAGCAGAAATACAAGCTGTTTATCATTTATGGATTTGATCTCTTTCAAAACCTCTAATCCTGATTTGCCGGGCATGTTTACATCCAGAAGTATAAGATCGAAAGATCCGTTCTTAAAAACTTCTAACCCGCTTTCACCGTCGTGGGCTGACTCAACCTCAAACCCCCCCTGCTCAGTGAGCAGTTCGGTGTAATGAGCAATAATATGCTCTTCATCATCAATAAGTAATATTTTTCTAGGCATGTTATCCCCCCCTTTTTGGCAGAACTACTGTAAAGACTGCACCATGCTCCGCATCCCCCCCGACAATAATATCACCGCCGTGAGCAGTTATTATCTTTTTGCAGAGCGGAAGTCCAAGACCTGTTCCTGTCTTTTTTTAAAGTATAAAACGGTTCAAATATTTTTTTCACGTTTATCTGCGGGTATCCCACCGCCTGTATCCGTAACCGAGATGGTAATGTGCTTATTACTGTCCTGTGCCTCGATAATAAGCTCGCCGCCGTCAGGCATCTCCTGCACGCTGTTTGACAGAAGATTCATGATAACCTGCTTAAGCTTATCTTTATCCGCCTGAACAATCAACTCCGGATCGACTTTCACTGTCTGATTTATCATGCTAAAGCAAAGGCAGCCATGCAGAATCTCCAAAACCTCGTCTAATATCTCAGACAGTTTTATCTCTTCTATCTGCAATTCGACCTTTCTGGAATATGAGAGTATGTCACCGACTATCCGCTCCAGTCTGAAAACCTCCGACTGAACTATCTTTATATAATTCTTAGTCTGAGGATTAACTGCTGTCTGCTCCATCCGCTTAGTAAAGCCTCCGATAGCTACAAGAGGGTTTTTCAGCTCATGGGCGACAGTGGCGGACAAACGCCCCCCCATCTTAACAAGATTCTCTGAGTTTATCGCCGTCTTCCTAAGGTTTCCAAGATCGGCAGCAGTTAACTCAAGCTGCTTCATGGTCTTAGAAAACTCAATAGACAGGGAACAAATATTTCCGTAAAGGAGCAAAGCCTCCTTATCACTTTCGCTATAGCTCTCTTTGCATGCAATCAGAATGCCGATGGGCTTATCACCAACTCCCAGTCCTGTAACCATAACCTCGTTGCAGAAAAACTCTTTCAGAACTTCGAGCCCTTCGGACTCATCCGCCCTGACGATATCCGTCCTATCGTAAAACATGATATCCGACAGCTGATTCTTCGTCTGGAAATTCAGTGTACAGCTTCTGAAATTTGACAGATCCATCAAACCTGCGACATCGGCACATATAACTCCGCGAAGCTCAAGCAGTGCCTCATTGAGAAACATTATACCTGCCCGGCAAAAGCCGCCTCTGCCCACAAGAGTGCTCACGAGCTGTCTGAGAACCTCGTCCACGGTGCTCTTATTCGTGATCGTCTCCAGAATTTCTGCTCCGCTGAAGAGCCTGCTGGCAGTGTCTATATGCGAACCTGAATAGATATTCAGTATCTTGCGGATATGATTGAGTTCTTTTTCACTCGGAGTAACGACCTTGTCGAAAAACAGAATAATCTTATAACAAGAGCCCGGAATCTCTAAAAAAATGAGCATAGTTTTCCTGTTCTCCATAGCCGGCAATCTTCTCATTATTTCGAGTTATTTGCAGTCCCAGAAGTTCACAGTCGAGAGTCTCCTCGACTAATGAATAAAGATCTTCAGAAACAGAGCTCATTTATATCTCCGAGATTTTCTATATAGCTTAAATAAAGGGGGGCGTACAAAAGCACGCCCCCCCGAAAATATTTCTACTTGGCTTTGATTGCAGCGTGGGCAGCAGCCAGTCTCGCAACCGGAACTCTGAAAGGTGAACAGCTGACGTAATCAAGACCTGCCTTCTGACAGAAAGTGATTGAATCAGGATCACCGCCATGCTCGCCGCAGATTCCTGTTTTAAGGTTAGAGCGTTTTGAACGTCCTTTCTGGACACCCATCTCTACAAGCTGACCGACACCTGATTCATCAATAGAAACAAATGGGTCTTCTTTATATATCCCCCCTTCTCTACATAGATAGGGAGGAATTTACCTGAGTCGTCACGGCTAAGACCGAGAGTTGTCTGAGTGAGGTCGTTTGTACCGAACGAGAAGAACTCAGCATGCTCAGCTACTTCATCAGCGGTCAGAGCAGCTCTAGGAAGCTCTATCATAGTACCGACAAGGTAGTCCACCTGAACTCCGTACTCTTCCATAACTTCGGCAGCCACTTCACGTGTCATCTCTTCCAGCTCTGCAAGCTCTTTCACATGACCGATAAGCGGTATCATGATCTCAGGTTTGACATCTTTGCCCGCTTTTTTTTAAGTTCACAGGCAGCCTCTACGATTGCATATACCTGCATCTCGTAAACCTCAGGATAAGTGATACCCAAACGACAGCCTCTGTGACCAAGCATAGGGTTGAACTCATGAAGCTCGGCAGCCTTAGCTTTAAGCTGATCAAAAGGGAGACCTGAAGCATCTGCAACTCTCTGTGTCTCTTCATCTGTATGAGGTATGAACTCATGAAGAGGCGGATCAAGGAGTCTGATAGTAACAGGGAGTCCTTCCATAGCCTCGAACAGACCAAGGAAATCCTCTTTCTGATATGGTTTAATCTTAGTGAGGGCTCTTCTTCTCCCTTCTTCATTCTCAGCCAGAATCATTTCGCGTACTGCATCGATTCTGTCGCCTTCGAAGAACATGTGCTCCGTACGGCAAAGACCTATACCCTCTGCTCCGAAATCTCTTGCGATTTTGGAATCGGCAGGTGTGTCCGCATTTGTTCTGACACCGAGAGTTCTGAAACTGTCGGCCCATGTGAGGATTTCTGCAAACTCGCCTGAAAGCTCAGGCTCGATGAGTGATGCAGCCCCCCCTTTTATAACCTCTCCCGTAGAACCGTTAATAGTGAGGATTTCCCCCCCCTCGGCTATAGTAACTTCCCCCCCTACAGAGAATTTTTTTTACCTTTTTCATCTATTCTGACAGCACCGCAACCTGCAACACAGCACTTACCCATACCACGTGCCACAACAGCAGCGTGTGATGTCATACCGCCCGTAGCAGTAAGGATACCTTTTGCTGCGTGCATTCCGCCGATATCTTCAGGTGAAGTCTCCGCACGGACGAGGATAACATCCTCACCCTTCTCGGCGGCAGCTTCAGCGTCTTCAGCAGTAAATACAGCTTTACCGACGGCCGCACCGGGTGATGCAGGCAGACCTTTGGCGATGATATCGTATTTGATAGACGTATCGATCATTGGGTGGAGGAGCTGGTCGATCTGAGACGGCTCTACACGAAGTACGGCAGTCTTCTTGTCGATGAGCCCTTCCTTAAACATGTCGTATGCAATCTTAACAGCGGCTTTAGCAGTACGCTTACCTGATCTTGTCTGGAGCATGTAAAGCACGCCTTTTTCTATAGTAAACTCTATGTCCTGAATATCCTTATAGTGGTTTTCAAGCTTGAGATAAACTTCCTCAAGCTGCTTGTAAACCTCCGGCATCTCTTTTTCAAGTTTTGCGATAGGCTCTGGGGGGGTTCTGATACCTGCAACAACGTCTTCACCCTGAGCATTTACAAGGTATTCGCCGAAGAAAACATTCTCACCTGTTGAAGGGTCTCTCGTGAAAGCAACACCTGTTCCACAGTCGTCACCCATGTTTCCGAAAACCATGGACTGAACGTTTACGGCTGTTCCCCCCCATGCATCAGACATCTTGTTGATTCTTCTGTATGTCTTAGCTCTCTGGTTATTCCATGAGTCAAAAACAGCGTTTACGGAGTATTCAAGCTGCTCCATAGGATCCTGCGGGAAAGGCTTACCAAGCTCTTTCATTACAAGCCCTTTGAACTGCTCGACAATCTCTTTCATGTCGTCAGGTGCAAGCTGAGTATCTTCCTCAACTCCCCCCCTTGCTGTTTTCATATCAGAAAGGAGATGCTCAAATTTGTGATGCGGAATACCCAGTACAACATCAGAAAACATCTGGATGAATCTTCTATAACTGTCATAGGCAAAACGAGCGTTTCCAGATGATTTCTCAAGCCCTTTAACTGTCTCGTCTGTGAGACCAAGGTTAAGAACTGTGTCCATCATTCCCGGCATAGAGACTCTGGCTCCGGAACGAACGGAAACGAGGAGTGGATTCTCCAGATCGCCGAACTTCTTGCCCATCTCTTCCTCGAGAGTTGCAAGTGCCGCTTTTGCCTGATCCCAAAGGCCGTCAGGATACTTTTTACCACGGTTATAGTATTCAACACACGCTTCTGTAGTGATAGTGAAGCCAGGCGGCACAGGGATACCGATACTTGTCATTTCTGCAAGTCCTGCTCCCTTTCCCCCCCCAAGAACATTTTTGTCTTTGCCGTCACCTTCAGTACGGCCTTTTCCAAAGAAATACACCCATTTGGCGCCCATAAGGATAACCCCCCCCAAGTTATATAATTTTCGTCAGGTCACCCAGCATGTTAAAGACCGCTTTCAGTTTATTTAGCAAACTCAACCTGTTGAGCTTGACGTTCTCATCCTTCGCCATAACCATGACGTTCTCAAAGAAATTGTCCACAGGTCCACTGAAAGTAAGCAGCTGGGTCATCGCCATTGTGAAGTTCTCTTCACTCACCTCTCTATTAATACTGTCAGCCTTATCAGAGATAAGCTCTGCCAGTTCCCTCTCGTAGTCAGTCTCAAAGAGTGACTCATCATATACGTCAGATGTGTGCTCACTCTTTTTAAGAATATTGTTGATACGTTTATAACCTGCTGAAATACTCGCAAACTCCGCTGTCTGTTTTGACTCGGCAAGAGCCTTTGCAGCCTTTTCAACAGTGATGATATCATCCGAAATCTCACAGGCGGCCTCAACACAGTCAGCAGAAAGCCCTTCGCCTGAAAGTATCTGGCGATATCTCTGGATAATAAACTCATAAACAAGCTCTGTTGTTTTATCCGCATCGAATTTTATATAGTTAGTCAGATTATTCACCGACTCTGCGATTATCTTTCTGAGTCCGATTCTGTAGCCTTTCTCTCTGATAATGGAGAGTATACCTATCGCTCCTCTTCTGAGAGCGTATGGATCCTGATTACCCGTTGGGATCAGATTAATAGCGAAACAGCCGCAGATTGTATCGAGCTTATCCCCCCCCATGGAAACAAATGCTCCTACATCATTAGACGGCAGGTTATCCCCCCCTGCGAAACGAGGCAGATAATGCTCTTCAATAGCCTGAGCTACCGTGTCATTCTCCCCCCCCTGAAGCTTTGCATATATATGCCCCCCCATGATACCCTGAAGCTCGGGGGGGAACTCATATACCATCTCACTGAGCAGATCAGCCTTACAAAGTATAGCCGCTCTTTCTGTGTCAGCCTTGGCAGCAGGGTTCAAATTCTCTGCGAAGAAAGCCGCCAGCTTGCCGAATCTCTCCATCTTCTCGTAGGATGTACCTATCTTCTCTTGATAGACAACCTTTTTGAGTTCATCGACACGCTTTTCCAGCGGGTATTTCTTATCGTTTGCCCAGAAGAATTCCGCATCGGCGAGTCTCGCTCTGAGGACTCTGGCATAACCTGTCTTTACAAGCTCAGGTTCGGTTGGAGCGGTGTTTGAAACACCTATAAATTTATTAACAAGTTTTCCGTCTTTATCGGTAACATAGAAATATTTCTGGTGGTACTTCATCGAAGTGATGAGAACTTCCGACGGAATATCGAGATACTTCTCCTCAAACTCCCCCCCCATGAGAGCAACAGGAACTCGACCAGACCTGCTACCGTATCCAAAAGCTCTTCGTCAAGATCAACCTTGTACCCTGTCTCCTTCTCGATAACAGCCACCTGATCACGCATAGCCTGAACACGCTCGGCAGAGCTGTAGATTACACTCGCTTCTCTAAGTTTTGTCTTATAATCTTCGAAGTTTTTCACTTCAAAATAGCTGTTTGCGTGAATCCTGTGCCCCCCCATTGTCCTGTTTCCGCTCTTTATTCCATCGATCTCAAACTCTATAACCGAGCCGTCGAATATGGAAACAAACCAATGTACAGGGCGTGCGAAGCGGAATGATTTATCCCCCCCCAACGCATAGACTTACGGAATGGGATACTAGTTATTACATCAACCAGAATAGCCTCTATGAAATCACGTGTAGGGACACCTTTAGTCTTTTTTTTACACCAGAAAGATAGACACCTCTGTCAGTCTCTACTTTGGTGAGTGAATCTTCATCAAGCCCTTTGGATTTTGCAAAACCTGAACCTGCTTTCGTCAGATTGCCGTCGGCATCGAAAGCAACAGACGCAGGAGGTCCCATGATGGTCTCTTCCTTGTCGGACTGCTTCTCATCAAGCCCTTCTATATTCACATAAAAACGTCTGGGTGTTCCGTCAGATTCAATATTATTAAAACCGATGCCGGCATCGGTCAGTCTTTTATCAAATTCATTTTTAAGATACTCACATGCTCCGCTGATAAAACCAGCAGGTATCTCTTCGCTTCCTATTTCTAAAAGAAAATCAGGCATTGTTACCTCTATCACAACATATATTTTTGACCAGTATATCCTATATATAAAAGCGTGTTATTTCAAGAGGTTTATAAGGAAGAACAATAGATTGTGTGAGTGTTATTGGGATTTTTTTATAATGCTATTTTCGATTACGATACCGAATCGGTCTAAATCGTCACTGCGAGGAGCACAGAAACGAGGCAGTCTTCCACATTCACTGAATAAACAGGCATGGAAGATAGTCTCGTAACTTCGCCCCCCCTCGTTATGACTATATTAATTATGCTTTGAAAGCGTATTTAAGTCCGGCTTCCAACTTTATGACATCTTCCATATTTCCAAGAAGATCCGCCAGCGAATCATAATTCCCTGCGAGGAAAGCTTTTCTTGCATTCTCTTTGATAGACACGTCAAAAGACTTGCCGTTGATACTCACTTTGCAAGCATCGACATCTATCTCCATCTCACCTGACGGATCGATAGCCATAGCCTCGACTATACCTGCACGTGTGGCATCATCAGCCTCCACACAAACTATGCCGAGTGTGGTACTGTTGCCGAAAAATATCTCCGCATAGCTGCCTGCTATTACAGCGTTAAAACCTGCTTTTTTTGATAGCCTGCGGAGCATGTTCACGTGATGAGCCGCAACCGAAGTTGTTTCCGGATACGATGATCGACGCACCTTTATACTTCTCATTGTCGATGTTATGACCTATGGATTTGCCGTTGTCGTCAAATCTAACATCATAAAAAAAAGCTGTGCTCCGAGAGCATCGAACGTTACACACTTTAAAAAGCGTGCAGGAATAATTCTGTCGGTATCTATATCGTCGCCGAGAACAGGGACTGCTCTGCCGACTACTTTTTCAATCTTACCAAGTGCCATTGTTACGCCCCCCCCTCTATCTGAAAGACTTCTCTACAGTCACTGATTGTACCTGTCACGGCAGCGGCAACAGCCATCACCGGAGATACAAGAAGAGTCCTTCCTGTTGCAGAGCCTTGTCTGCCTTTAAAGTTTCTGTTTGATGTGGATGCGGAAATCTCTCTCCCCCCCACAAGTTTATCCGGATTCATAGCGAGACACATGGAACATCCCGGCTCACGCCATTCAAAACCTGCCTCTATGAATATCTTGTCCAGCCCTTCTGTCACAGCCTGATCTCTCACTCCGAATGATCCGGGAACAGCCAGAGCACGAACTCCGTCAGCTACTTTTCTCCCTTTCGCATACTTAGCCGCCTCACGGAAATCTTCGATACGTCCGTTTGTACAGCTTCCTATGAATACAACATCAACCTTTTTACCCTTCATCAGGTCTCCGCCTGCAAAGCTTGTGTAATCAAGGGCTTCCTGCATAACATCGTTAGTCGGCATAGGGATACACTCTGAGATGCCTATAGTCTGCTCAGGAGTGATACCCCCCCAAGTAACTTGAGGCTCTATATCTGTAGCGTCGTATTTCACTACATCATCATAATGCGCATCGGCATCTGAAGCCACAGACTTCCAGTATTCGACCATTTCGTCCCAGTTGTCTTTAGGGGGGGCGTAAGGCTTTCCTTTAATGTATTCGAATGTAGTCTCGTCAGGGTTAATATAACCAACCCTAGCTCCGCCTTCGATCGCCATGTTACAGACGGTCATTCTGCCTTCCATGCTCATGTTGTCTATCACTTCGCCTGCGAACTCGTATGCATAACCTGTTCCGCCTGCAACGCCAAGTTTGCTGATTATGTAAAGGATAACGTCTTTTGCGTATACCCCCCCTTTGTTCAGTTTACCGTTGATTTCGATACGTCTAACCTTGAAAGGTGCAATGGACATAGTCTGTGTGGCGAGTACGTCACGCACCTGAGATGTTCCTATACCAAACGCTATAGCACCAAAAGCACCGTGTGTGGCTGTGTGGGAATCTCCACATGCGATAGTAGTTCCCGGCTGAGTGAGACCCTGCTCAGGACCTACGATATGCACAACACCCTGCTTCTCTGATTCAGGGTTAAAGAATGTTATTCCATTGGCTTTAGTATTAGCTTCGATAGCCTGCATCATCTCTTCGGCGAGCGGGTCAGCATAAGGTCTGACTCTGTTTGCGGCATCAGTAGGTATGATGTGGTCGACTGTAGCGAATGTCCTCTCAGGGAATGCTACTTTGATATCGAGGTCTCTAAGCATTGCAAATGCCTGAGGGCTTGTCACTTCATGGATGAGATGCATCCCTATGAAAAGCTGGGTTTGTCCGTTTGGGAGCACTTTGACTACGTGCTTGTCCCAGACCTTGCTAAAAAGGTTCTTTCCCATATATAGCTCCTTATATGTTTATCAATTTTCAATCTATTGAAGGAGTGTAATATAATATGAAAAGAATATGAATGTAAAGAGTAAAGTTCCGCTATAATAAAAAAAGTTCAGCCAAACTAGAACCGCTAGCTATTCACCTTTGGCTATCTGCTCTCTGAGTCTTGAGAAACTGTCTTTGAGTTCACTGATGTCAAACTTAGGCAATTCTCCGCCTCTGGCAGCTGTCTCCATGTCACCTAAGAGCTTCTCAGGTTCTGCAAAACCTAAGTTCATGCACGCACCTCTGAGATAATGAGCCTGTCTCATAATGCCGTCCGTATCTCCTGCATTAACAGCTTCCGCCAGCTTAGCTATATCCTCGTCCAGTGTGCTGTAGAAACTGTCAACCATTTCATTAAGCTGCTCTTGGGTTATACCGAATCTATCCAGAATCACCTGACTGTCAAAAGCGGGCATGTTGACCTCCTCAATCTTTCCGAATGAGTATTTGTTAAGTATCTCTTTCAGCTTCATATTGTCTATAGGTTTTGCCAGATATTCGTCAACCCCCCCTACATCAATAAACTTCTCTCTGTCACCTTTAAGAACATTTGCAGTGAGTGCAACGATATTTATATGTCCGCCTTTATACTTTGTCGTAAGGTCGCGAATTATATCCAGTCCCTCTATCTTACCCTTGCTGTCAGGAGGAAACAACTCAATAATTTCCTGAGCATCCAAACCCAGCTCACAGGCTCTTATGATTTTTGTGGCGGATATACCGTCCATATACGGCATATGCATATCCATCATGACAAGATCGTAGTTCCCTGCAATTAGCTTTTCCAGTGCTTCGATACCATTTACGGCAACATCTATCTTACAGCCGAATTTCTTTGTCAGCAGAGTCTCGATAAGGAATATATTAACCCTGTTATCTTCCACCACAAGCACATTAAGGTCTGTTTTATGCACAGCAGCTTGCTCTCTTTTGACCTTTTGATCATTCTTGATACCGAAAAATACTTTTTTGATCGTATCTTTCAGCTCATCCTTTTTCATAGGCTTCATGAGGAACGTACACCCTTTACTCTCTCTGCACCAAGTCCCTGCCTCCATCTCATCGGCTGAAGACAAAACAATAAACGGCGGAGAGGTCTCACCGAAAATCTTCTGTATGCTTCGTATGGTCTCAACCCCCCCGTCAAGTGACCCCCCCATGCGGTAATCCATTATAACCAGACGGTAGCTGTTGCCTGATTTCTGTGCTCTCTGAACTTCTCTCATGGCTTCGTGCCCTGATGAAGCTTCCGAAACCATAAAGTCCCAGTTCCGAAGGGTCTCTTTCAATATCATCCTGTTGGTTTCATTGTCATCCACAATGAGAATATTCGCACCATTGATGGACTCTATATTTTCAAAATCTTCCGTTACAGTCTCTTCACCTATATCGAATACCGCATCGAAAAAGAATGTAGCACCCTTACCAATCTCACTCTCTATCCACATATGCCCCCCCTGCATCAGTTCCGCAAGATTTTTGGCAATTGCGAGTCCGAGACCTGTTCCGCCGTGGGTTCTGGCTATTGTCGAGTTCTGCTGGGTGAAACTGTCGAAGATCATATCCTGTTTATCTTTAGGTATCCCCCCCGGTCCTGAATCCTTTACGGCAAAGCACAGTCTGGTCTTCCCTTCTTCGCCGCAATCAGCTTTACTGACACTGATAACAACCTCGCCCGTGGGTGAGAACTTGACCGCGTTCCCCCCCGTGATATTCAGTAATATCTGTCTCAGCCTCAGCTGATCGCCCATGAGGTCATTCTCTACATCAGGTTCAATGTAGTAAATAAGCTCCAGCCCCCCCTTTGGATATGCCACAGGTGCTAATGACTCAAAGCACGCCTCTATGACTTCATTCAGTCTGAAATGCTTCTTCTCAAAATCAAGATAACCTGCTTCGATCTTTGAAAAATCCAATATATCGTTTAACAATCCCATGAGATTGTTTGCCGAATCCACAACGGTTGAAATGTATTTTCTCTGAATATGATTAAGTTCCGTATCAAGTGCAAGCTCAGACATCCCTATTATTCCGTTCATAGGTGTTCTGATCTCGTGACTCATGTTTGCGAGGAAACGGCTTTTAGCTATGGCAGATGCCTCGGCCTCAGCTTTTGCCTTGTCAAGAGCTTTAACCATAGGGTTCACGATTAAAACCAGCAGGAATGAACTCCCGATCCCACACAATACAGACACTACGACTGCTAAAACTATACTGGCATGCAGTTTCGCCTTTAGGGTCTCCAGTCTGACTTTCCCGACGATTGCCATTTTAGCTGAACTGCTGTATCTATACGCCACCATCGACGGCTTACCCATATGGTCTTTAATTGAGATAAGACCGCTTTCACCGCGTAACGCTTTCCCCCCCACAGGCTTTTTTGCAAGTTTTTCATAAGGGACGGGCTTCATCTTGATACCTGTGCTGTTGATGAAATGTACCTTCCCCCCCTCATGCATTTTGGCAAAAACAATCTGAAAATCGCCGTCATCCCCCCCATCGTCAATCTTTTTTTAAGACTGCTGAATGCTTGGATGCGGCATCTTCAAGTATGTCGACTAACAAATTATCAGGAATTATACCTTCTGAAGAAGCCTGCTTGTTGTGAATGGCATCTATTATCAATGAGATGTTTGCAACGATATCGTCAAGCCTCTGGAGCTGTTCTTTAAAAGCTGTTTTATACAAAAATGATAAGGATACGGATGAGATAAGGACGCTAATTAATAGAATGCAACTAACAAAAAATACCAGAATCTTATTCTTATGAGACATCACCTAGGCCCTCTTTGTGTATATAATAATATTGCCAGATTATAAAAAGTATCATCTTTTAAAATTAAGTCAAAGATAATTTTATTGTAAAAGTAGTTCCTGCTCCTGCATTAGAGGTGAAGTCTATCTCTCCATTGTATTTATTTACCAGTTCTTTAACGATATAAAGTCCTATACCTGTTCCGGTTGCTTTTGTGGTATAAAACTCATTAAATACCATCTTCTTGACCTCTTCAGGTATCCCTTTCCCATTATCTATCACCTTTATGATAACTTCATCGCCGTGTCTCTCCGCCCGAACCCATAGCTTAGGGCTTTCCGATTCCTCTACCGCCTCGACAGCATTACGAACCAGATTAAGTATAATCTGCTCAAGATGCACCGGGTTAGCCTTGATGACACCAAGGTTCTCCTCTACATCCATGATCAGTGGAATATCTGTCCACTTGAGGATAGTTCTGTCTGCATATAACCTAACATCAGCCATGAAACTGTTCAGATTAACCTCTTTTACCGACTGTTCGTCGTCAAATCGTGAGAAATTGAGCGTATTATCTATTATATCTTTGATCCGCTCGGCATCCGCCAAAATCTTCTCCGTATACTCACTATGCTCTTTACTCTTCATGGACAGGATATCTGCATTCAGCATTATGGAGTTCAACGGATTCTTTATCTCATGACTAACTGCAGCGGTGAGTGTTCCTATCGTCATCAACCTGTCGTTATGCATCATGTTCTTATGTATATTGCTTATGGTTCTGAAAGATTTCCTGAGTGAATATACCATATAGTTAAAAAGTCTCGACATTCGCCCGAACTCGTCCTCTGAGTGGACTTCCATTCTGACTTCCAGATTATTATTGGCTACCTCCTGCATGGCTTTCTCTAGCCTGTGCAAAGGTCTGGAGATGAGGAAATTGACAAGCAAGGTAACTATAATGAACAGCCCTACGCTAGACACCAAAAGAATCTTGCGTACATTCGCAGCATCCTTACCAAGGATATCCGTCAGGTATGAAAGGTCAATATTTATGTTGATGTAGCCGAGAACTTCACCTTCGCTCTTCAGGTGACATATCCTGCATTCAGGGGGGGCATTGTTAATCGGGGGGGAATAGTATGAAATCACACGTTTCTCATCAAAAAAGTTCTCTTTGAAACCGTCTTCCAGCCTGTTTTTGACTATTGTTCCCAGATATTTTTCATCATATTTATAAAGTAGTTCCGGCAGTGCCTCGGTCAGTTTCCAGTTTTGATCAAAGATATGCACACCGACAATATTACTATCATTCTGAAGCTGCAAAACAAGCCTCTTTATAGACTGCCTGTCCCCCCCGTTAAGCATGAAGTTATACATCGCACTATTCACAAGATTAGGGATACTCTCGATATATTTACTCGTTATCTGGTAAGTCTCTCTCTTAACATCGTTATTCATCTTATGACCTATGGCAAAGCTGAATAGCATCATTATCAGAAAGATCAGGATAGATATCTTCACCTGCAGGTTAAAGATACGCCAGTTAAGTATTTTTAGCTTCATGCTGTAATTGTGCCAGCAGTTAAGAGTTTAGGCAATATTAATTAAAATGTGATGTATAATTGTGAACAATCACCTGTATTTTATTTGCTAATATACTATTTTGTATGTATACAGGTTATTAACTATGAGTTGTTTATTATGAAAGATGATATAAATAAATCGACACTAAATATTGTACGCACGATGAAATCTGCACTGGCTCGGGATAGTGTGCTGGCACTCATTTTCGGTGCTGTCATCTTCTGGGGGGTGCAGAAAAGATTGATATTGTCAATTTTATGCACAGATTCGGGTATTCACATCAGTTTTATGCCATGGACACAGTCATAAACTTTCTCTTATCCGCATTCCTTGTATATACGGTCTTTTCATTAATGCGTTTTATAGAGATGATCCGATTCTTCAGGGTTATGCTGAAAATATCCCGATATGACTACCTCACGAGAGTATATAACAGAAGATCGCTTATAGAGCTTCTGGAGATGGAATTCGCCAGAAATCAAAGATCAAAAGAGGGGGGGTACTTTTCATTTATTCTCTTTGATATCGATGATTTTAAGGGGGGGATAAACGATAATTTCGGTCACTCGCTGGGTGATCTGGTTCTGAAATCCATAGGCAAAACTCTACTCGATACTGTCAGGAAATCCGATATCTGCGGACGGTTTGGCGGTGACGAATTTGCTGTCATACTTCCGTATACAGAGCTTGAGAATGCCACTAAAGTTGCGGAAAAGGTGAGAGAGAAGATATCACGCCTGAAATTTTCATCCAGTAAAACAACCATAAATGTGACACTAAGTATCGGTGTTATAGAAGTAGTCCACGGCAGTCCGATTGATAGCTTTGAAAAGGTGATAGCCGAAGCTGATAAATACCTTTATAAGGCAAAAAAAAGAAAGGGAAAAACACGGTCTGCTCATCAAGAGACTTCATCGACAATCCATAAAAAAAACGGGGGGGCACATCTCTGCACCCCCCCGTTCAATCGGATAATCTTATTTATATTTATCTATCATATTGTCAAGCATTCTAACAAGATTGCTTACTGCCGATTCGAGAGAATCGAAAACTCTTGCTGCTTCATTCCTGTCTCCAGCCTTCACACTATCCACCAGCTCATGCGATAGTTTATGTACCAGCTTATGAGGCTCTTCCATCGCCTTATAGTCTGAATCAGAGCCGAACAGCTTCATACCTACTCCGTAGTAGAATTCGCCAAAACTGCATGTATGATGTGTCGGCAGACTAATAGAACAATTCCCATTTGAGTAACAGTCAAATACACTCTTCATGAGGTTCACATGTGCGATTTTCGCAATTGCAAAATAGAAGCCTTTGCTTGTAAGAGTAAACTTAGCATACTTCTCCGAGATGCTTCTGATGGATCTTAGCAGGCTGTCGGTATCGTTAATCAGCTCGGTCATTACATCCCCCCCTGTTTCATTGGAGCTTTCCGCTACGCCGCCTATACTGTCCATTATCTCCTGTGTGGTAGCCGACTGCTCTGAAACAGCCGCCGAGATGCTTGTTATAAGCGAGTTCAGATCCTCTATGGAGTCGGAAATAACCTGAAAGTTTCCATATGCACTCTCAGTAGCCTCTTTCTGCACATCAAGGGCACTAACTACCTCTGCCGTGCCTGAGTTAACTTTCGAAATATTCATAGTCATGGAGTTGACCATCTGCTCAATCTCTTTTGTAGAGGTCTGAGTTTTCTCTGCAAGCTTACGCACTTCATCAGCCACCACGCAAAGCCTCTGCCTGCCTCTCCAGCTCTTGCCGCCTCGATAGCTGCGTTCAGTGCAAGGAGGTTAGTCTGCTCAGAGATATCATTAATCACAGATATAACCCCCCCGCCTATCTCTGACGCTTTTTTTGGTCAGGTCGGCTATATCATTCTCCAGTGCTCCCATGATCTTAACCATGTTCTCACCAGATACTTTAGAAGCCTCTATGGACTTTCGTCCCGACTGTGCCAGCTCGACAGTTTCCGCCGCTCTTGAGGCAGATTCCTCGGCTGACCTTGCGATATCATGTACTGTTATCACCATCTCTTCTGTTGAAGAAGCAACAAGAGACGCAAGCTCAGTGTTCTTTGTAATCGCCTCTCTCACTTTGATCGCCGCCATAGAAACAGGCATGGTATGCTCGCTGGCATCTCCAACGAGAAAAACAGTTGATGTAAACTCTTTATCTATATTATCTATATATTTATTGAACTGTATAGACAGCCTCTTAATTACACCCTTCTCTTTATTAATATTTTTTGAGGTAACAGGCATTCTTGCACTGAGATCACCATCCCCCCCATGAGACAGCCCCCCCTCCATCAAATTAACAATATCCACCAGAGGCTTAGCGGTAACAATATAGAAAAGTACCAGCAGCACCACCAGAAATACCAATGAGAATATAGCAAAAAAAATTCATCTTGAAGCTCTCACTGTCTGTCTTTGCGAAGAAAGACGCTATAGAAGTCTCATAACCTGCATCTGTAAACTCTATAAGCTTTCCGAAATACACTCTCGCCTCATTTGCAGGTGGTGTTGCCTCAACTTTGTATACCTGATAAAGAGTGTATCTTTCCGACGGGGGGGCAAGATCACGTCCGCCTTCGAGGATTTCCAGACATTTATTAATGAAATTAAGTGTATGTTTTTTTTAGCTCCGGCTATAATAGCCCTTTGTTCAGGAGTAAAATTCATTTTGGAATACTTTTCAAAGTTCTTTTCGATAGCATCTTTTCTGCTTTGGAACTTTTTCATATCTTTGTCGTAATTCGAGCCCAGCATGATATTCCTTGTCAATCTGCTGATGTAGTTTGTATCACTGCTGATCTCAAGGGTAGTTATCTTCGCCTTAATAGGCTCGTCCATTATGTGTTTAACACCTTTGGTTACTAATGTGTGGGTATAGACCTGATTCGCTACGATCCCGCAAACAAACAGAAACAATAAGACGCCGATAAAAACAAATTTTGCCTTTAACGACAAAGAGTATAAGAATTTCACTCAAACACCTCCCTAAGCATATGCCCATAATAACAAAAAGATTATACATAAAAAGTGAACTGTTTTACATAAAAACTTGGTTAATGTTAAATATCTGCATATACATATTTTTTGAAGAGAATTTTTATAGTTATTTATATGTACAAAAAAATGACATGGAAGCCTTAAGGGCTGGATGCAAACCTCCATAATACTCTCTGAGTTTGCTTAGCCGTGTAGATATTTTTCTCTGCTTTTTCTACCCTCAGATGATTAACTTGACTAATTTTATCTAGTTTTATTTTAAAAAAAATTGTTATTTGGTATAATTGTTTGATTTAAAAATAATGTGAGGTATCAGTCAGGTATGAATATCAATGAAATAATAACAATTAACCATCTAAAACAGGCATTAGACCATATTCCGTCATATGTTTATATCAAAAATACAAACTCTCAATATCTTTATGCCAATGGACTTACACTTCGGTTATTCAGATGTTCAGAAGAAGAGCTTATAGGTAAAGGTGATACCGATTTTTTTTCCTCCTGAAACTGCGTCAAGGCTAAGAGAGGTCGACTTAAAGGTTTTGGATGGACTCACAAGTGAAGAAGAAATCGAAGTTGCTAATACTGATGGAACGAAAACTATATATCTGGAAATAAAGTCACCTATTTTTTTTCATCAGTTGATAAGAAAGAGATCATAGGTATATTAGGCATCTCCACAGACATATCTAAAATGAAACGATTAGAAAAGGAATTAATGCTCTCATCAAATACAGACCCATTGACACAACTTAATAATAGAAAATCGTATAATGAGACAATTGTACAATCTTTAGGACTTTTTGATCGTTATAAAACTCCGTTTACATACGTAATTTTCGATATCGATAACTTTAAGCTTATCAATGACAAATACGGTCACAAAGCAGGTGACAATGTATTGGTAAATCTAAGTAACTTTATCAAATCCAATATAAGAGAAAATGATTATTTTTTTTAGAATCGGGGGGGGTGAAGAGTTTGTCATTCTTCTTTCCAATACGACTATAGCAAAAGGGGGGGAATCTCTCTGCAAAAAGATATGCAGAAACGTATCCGAAAGTAAAGAGATATTCGACATTCAAAGGGTCACAATTAGCGTTGGTGCTACTGAAGTAAAAAAGGGTGATACGGAGGACTCAGTTTTCAAAAGAGGTGATGATTTACTTTATAAGGCAAAGAAGGGTGGTAAGAATAGAGTAGAAATTGGCTAAATATAGTTTTTTCTATGGCTACGTATAGACCCATTCAGTGAAAAAAAATGCTGAGCCATTAATAGATAACAGCTCAGCATTATATTAGTTAATTATTTTGCGTCGGTATGGGTGGGAATTACATCATTCCGCCCATGCCTCCCATTCCGCCCATGCCACCCATGCCGCCCATGTCTGGCATACCTGCACCTGCTCCGCCTTCTTCCTTAACTTCAGTAATGATAGCCTCTGTTGTGATCATGAGACTAGCTACTGATGCTGCGTTCTGGAGAGCACTTCTTGTAACTTTAGTCGGGTCGATGATACCTGCTTCGAGCATATCAACATACTCTTCCGAGTAAGCGTTGAAGCCGTATGTATCTGAATCTGACTTCTGAATTTCATTAACGATGATAGAAGCTTCGAAGCCTGCGTTAGCAACGATCTGACGAAGCGGATGTGTAAGAGCCTTTCTGACAAGCTCCACACCAATCTGCTGATCTTCTTCGAGTTCATATCATCAAGAGCACTAAGAGCACGAACGAGAGCAACACCACCACCAGGGACGATTCCCTCTTCAACGGCAGCTTTTGTAGCGGAAAGAGCATCTTCAACTCTTGCCTTCTTCTCTTTCATCTCTGTCTCAGTAGTAGCACCTACTTTAATAACAGCAACACCACCGGAAAGCTTTGCAAGTCTCTCCTGAAGTTTTTCACGATCGTAATCGGAAGCTGTATCATCAGCCTGCTTTTTGATCATGTTAACTCTTGCCTGAATCTCGTCAACATTACCTGCACCTTCGACAACAGTAGTGTTCTCTTTGTCTATAACTATCTTCTTAGCACGTCCAAGCTCGTTGAGTGTTACCTGATTAATGTTCATGCCTGTCTCTTCTGAAACAACAGTACCGCCGGTAAGAACAGCAAGATCCTTAAGCATCTCTTTTCTTCTGTCGCCAAAGCCAGGGGGGGCTTTAACAGCACAGCAATTGAGTGTTCCGCGGAGTTTGTTCACAACGAGAGTAGCGAGAGCCTCGCCTTCGATATCTTCAGCTATGATGACAAACGGTGCGTTCTCTTTAGCAAGCTGCTCAAGAACAGGAAGGATGTCCTTCATGTTTGATACTTTGCTTTCAAGGAGAAGGATGTATGGGTTCTCGAGAACTGCTTCCATGCTGTCAGCGTTTGTTACGAAGTATGGTGAGAGGTAGCCTCTGTCGAACTGCATACCTTCAACAACATCGAGAACAGTCTCAGTTGATTTATTCTCTTCGATAGTGATAACGCCGTCTTTACCTACTTTATCCATAGCGTCAGCGATGATATCACCGATTTCTAAGTCGTTATTTGCAGAGATAGAGCCGACCTGGCCGATCTCTTTCTTGTCCTGAATAGGCTTAGACATAGAAGCGAGCTTCTCAACAACAGCAATAACAGCCTTGTCGATTCCTCTCTTCATTTCCATCGGCTTAGCACCTGCAACAACGTTCTTGATACCTTCACGGTAGATAGCCTGGGCAAGAACAGTAGCAGTAGTAGTACCGTCACCGGCTACATCGTTAGTCTTGGAAGCAACTTCCTTAACCATCTGAGCTCCGATGTTTTCGATAGGATCAGCAAGCTCGATCTCACGTGCAACAGTAACACCGTCTTTAGTGATGAGCGGTGAACCGAATTTCTTCTCTATAACAACATTACGACCTTTTGGTCCGAGTGTAACTTTTACTGCATTTGCAAGCTGGTCAACACCTTTAAGAATTGTCTGTCTTGCATCTTCGCTAAATGTAATCTGTTTAGCCATGTTTTTTTATCTCCTGCGATATTTTTTAATTATTTACCGATCCTCGTATCAGTCTGCACTGCATCGGGATCTATTTAACTAAGTTATCTGTCAGTAGTGGTTTACTGACTCAATTCAAACATCATTGCAGGTTCAGCGAAGTAATCTCCGCAAAACAACCCACAGTGATTTTTTTACTTATGTTCTGATTAGCCTTCGATGATACCGAGTATGTCGTCTTCACGCATGATAAGAAAATCTTCCCCCCCATCAAACTTAACCTCAGTACCTGCATACTTTGCAAAGAGTACCTTGTCGCCGACTTTTACAGTAGGCTCTACTCTTGTACCGTTATCAAAAACTTTCCCCCCCTGACCAACAGCGATGATCTCGCCTTCGAATGGTTTCTCCTTGGCACTGTCCGGAATGATGATACCTGAAGCTGTTTTCTCTTCAGACTCGAAACGTCTAACAATGATTCTGTCCTGTAAAGGTTTAATAGATGCCATTGTCGATCCTCCTAAATACATTTTATTTGTTTGCTTTTTGTAGTCTTACTCAATTAGCACTCATGCACGACGAGTGCTAACAATGATATTATATATATAGCACGACACAAAAAAAATCAAGATTTTTTTTAATTCCTGACCATCAATTGACATATAAAATATTATCTCTGCAATATATATGGTTAAACGTTACTGGACGAGACTGCATAATATATGATAAATAAAAGAAGTATTTAGTATTTTCGGGAGTTTATAAGTATGGAAGAGAGTGGAGTGAAAAGGCTCTGGGCACCATGGAGAATGTCATACATAACAGACGAGACAAAACATGTCGATTGCGTATTCTGCCACGGTCCTGCTCAGGATGTGTCCAAAGATAAAGAACACCTCATTCTTCACAGGGGGGGTCAGCATAACTTCATAATAATGAATCTCTACCCATACAACAACGGTCACCTGATGGTCGTCCCTTACAAACACACGGGAGACCTATGCAGTCTGAATGATGATGAGCTTCTGGAGATGATGCAGTTTTCCCAGCTCTCCATCAGAGTGTTTAAAAAAAGCATTCAGTCCTGAGGGCTTCAACACGGGGGGGTTTAACCTCGGTAAAGCAGCAGGGGGGGCAGGCATCCGCCAGCATATACACTTTCATATTCTCCCTAGATGGACAGGCGATACGAACTTTATGCCTGTTTTGGGGGGGGAGACAAGAGTCATGTCAGAGCATATATTTGATACATACGATAAATTAAAGCCCCCCCTATTCGATCAGGAGGTAGTTGGATGAAAATATTCAGCGGACTTATTAAAATTGCAGCGACAGTTGCCATTGTGATCTTCTCCATATTAAATACCGCACCTATGAGCGTGCATTATTTCTTCGGCAAATCTCCTGTACAGCTTCCGATATTCATAGTTGTGCTGTCTTCACTCCTGCTGGGCGTACTCCTCTCAGGGCTTTTGTACTCCATGGATAGATTCCGCCTCAAAAGACAAATAGGCATGATGAAAAAACAGATCAAAAAACAGGAAGATGAGATGATTCGTCTCAGAAACATCCCTTTCGAAGAGACTAAAAACATAGCAACAAAGGATGAGCTTTGAAATATAGTATAGATTTCATCAAAGGACTTTCTGCTCTCATAGAGGGGGGGGACTACACGAAAGCGTCAACCCACCTCAAAAGTGCCGCTCTCGAAAAGAGTGACAATATAGAAGCATACTTTGCCGCCGGACTCGTCTTTCGTAAAACCAAGCAGTACGACCGTGCGACATACGTCCTTGAGAGTATCCTCAGAAGCAGTGACCTTGATTCCTCTACAAAAAGAGCACTCACTGTGGAGCTTGGACGTAATATGTTCGAGGCGGGTAACTACACCATAGCCTTCTCCCTGCTTGAGATGACATCAGACAGAGAAGGATCTCTCCTTCGGGCGAGAACACTACGCAAACTCGGCAAATTTGAAGAAGCCGCTAACAACTATAAAGCCATCGCAAAACACGAAAGAATCAACCTGAATAACGAGATAGGCTACTGCTATTACAGATGTGCAGCCGAAGCAGTCGGGCACAGGCAGAGTAAGTTTATAAAGCTGGCACTTAAGTATATACCCACATCCAGATGCATAAGTATGATGAATATAGATAACAATATCCTTGCAGGCAAGATGTCTAAAGCACTGGTCGAAATCGAACGATTCATGATAGCAGGTCTCCCTGCATCCAATGACGACATGATCAAATTTCAGTCTGTCTATTTTGATATGAAACGTACGGAAGAACTTATGCGTTCCGTCATGAAACGTATTATGGAAGGGTCTGATAACCCGTTCTTTTACACATACGCCATATCAAGACTGATACAGGGCGACAACAAAGCCAAAGCGAATGAACTTATCGATAAATATCTGAATGATTTCGGCTTTAATTACACCATAGCAAAGGCATCTCTACAGCTCAACCCAAGTGCTATGCTTGAAAAACTTATAGAGAATACCGATTATTATAAATGCTCCGTATGCGGCACTCAGCACAAAGTCTATACAGATGCCTGCCCAAAATGTCAGAGCTTCGAAACACTTAAAACTATATAATTACCGTGATTACCATCGGAAAAGGATGATATGTCTAAACCTGAGAAAATTACTCCAATGATGAAACAGTTTTATGATGTTAAAGAGAAATATCCTGAAACTATTGTTTTTTTCCGCATGGGTGATTTTTATGAGATGTTCGGTGATGATGCCGTGGAGACATCCAAAATACTTGGCATAGCTCTCACCAGCAGGGATAAAAAGAAAGAAGACGGCATGCCGATGTGCGGTTTCCCCCCCCACCACAGTTACCAGCCTTACCTTCTGAAAATGCTTAAAGCCGGCAAAAACGTTGCGATATGCGACCAGCTCGAAGACCCTGCACAGGCAAAAGGTATCGTGAAACGCGGTGTAACAAAAGTCATCACACCGGGGGGGACAGTGATAGACGATGCGGCTCTCCCTGCTACGGACAACAATTATCTGGCTACAGTCTACAAATCGAACAACACATATATTGCATTCACCGACCTTTCCACAGGTGAAGTCTTTCTGGAAAAGACAAACAGCGATATGCAGGATATCCTGAACAGATACTCCCCCCCGAAGGAAGTTATAACCAGCTTCCCTTCCGATATACCAAACAGCTTTGAGTTCGGCGGAAGCTTCTCTGAAACCTTGGCAGCCAGAGAGGTTATGGAGCATTACGGCGTGGGGGGGGCGATGAAGTCCCTCGGTCTGGATGAGGCATCCTATGCTGCCCCCCCTATATACATGGCACTGAAATATATGCACAGGGTCATGCTGGATGTTAAACTGCTGAAACCTAAGCTTGTCACCGACGATGAACGGGTCTACATTGACTCTGTTGCGGCATCTACACTGGAACTTGTGAAAAACAGCCGTGACGGTTCGGAAAAAAAACACTCTCTATTCAATACTTAATTATACAAACACGACCATGGGTGCAAGGACACTGAAAAAGTGGATGCTAAGCCCCCCCCTAAGGAACACGAACCAGATACTCCGCAGACAGGAGATTATCGAGTTTTTCATAAACAGACAGGACACTGCCGAAGCACTGCGTGATCAGCTGAATAACGTATATGATATAGAACGTATAACAACAAGACTCTCTGCCAACAGGTGCAACGGTCGTGATCTTATCTGGCTGAAAAATTCAACTGCTACATTTCCGACTATTAAATATATGCTGTCGAACTGCGGCAATCCCCCCCTGATAACTGAGCTGGCAGAAGCCTTCGATGATCTCGGTGATATTACTGATCTGATAGAAATGGCCATAGAAGATGAACCGCCTGTCACCATTACCGAAGGCGGACTTATCAAAATAGGCTACAACAATGAAGTCGATGAGCTGAAAACCATTAAAGACAACAGTCGCCAGATACTACTACGGATCGAAACCGAACAGAAGAATCTGACGGGTATCAGTAATTTAAAAGTAAAATTCAACAAGGTATTCGGTTACTACATCGAAATATCCAATGCCCATAAAAATAAAGTTCCTGACAACTACATACGCAAGCAGACACTTGTAAACGCTGAACGTTTTATAATACCTGAGCTGAAAGAGCTTGAAGAAAAAAATCCTCCACGCTGACTCAAGGCTGGTTGGGCTGGAACATGAGCTTTTCAGTGAGATACGTGCAAAAGTATCCGAGAGTGTTGACAGACTCAGGAAATCCGCAGGGACTATATCAGAGATAGACTGTCTTTTATCCCTTGCTCAGGCAGCTCTGGTCAACAATTACAGAAAACCTCTGGTCGGGGGGGGATTCGACGATATCAAGATCATTGACGGCAGGCATCCTGTCGTTGAAAAGAACATAAACACTGCTTATGTCCCTAACGACATAGAGATGGACATAGACGAGAGCAGACTTACCATCATCACAGGTCCTAACATGGCAGGTAAGTCGACTTATCTCCGCATGTGTGCCCTGATAACCCTTATGGCTCATATCGGCTCTTTTGTGCTGCATCGGAGGCAGAGATAGGTATAGTTGACAGGATATTCACCAGAGTGGGGGGGGCTAGCGATAACCTTGCAGGCGGTGAGTCTACATTTATGGTGGAGATGGTTGAAACAGCCAATATTCTCAACAATGCAACAGATAAATCCCTGATTATCCTTGATGAAATAGGGCGTGGAACTTCAACTTTCGACGGAGTTTCAATAGCATGGTCGGTTGCCGAGTTCATAGCTGAATCCATTAACGCTAAAACTCTCTTTGCCACACATTATCACGAACTGACCGATATCGAACTCAGCTCAAAAGGTGTTAAAAACTGTGCCACTGAAGTAACCGAACATAACGGCGAACTGATCTTCATGCGTAAGGTGAGGGCAGGGACGGCAGATAAAAGCTACGGGATACATGTCGCAGAGCTTGCTGGGCTTCCGCAGGAGGTGATCTCCCGTGCCAATGATATCTTAAAAAAATCTGGAAAAGAACGAACTCTCACCCGACGGTATTGTGAATACGCAGAAGAGCGAACCGAAAAAGAGCAAAGAGGCCAATGTCGTGCAGACTATGCTGGTATTCGACGACCACCCTATCATTGACGAGCTGAAAGCTCTCGATCTGGACAGCCTTACACCGCTTCAGGCGATAAACCTGCTTGCAGAGCTCAAAGAGAAGGCGAATAAGTGAGCTCATTCTTAAAGTTTTTATTCAATAACCCTTTTTTTTGCTGCCTGTTTTCTTTTTCACCTGATACCCTTCTGGGTTCCCGTGCTGGCGTTGTTTTATGGAGCTGACCCTGTTCTTATGACTCTGCTTGCTATAATGAGTGTACTTGCTAAATCATACATAGACGCTGAGATAACGGCAGAAAATCCCTTTAATAAGATCTTCGACTATTTTATAGCCTCACCTTTCTTTTTCTTCCTAAAACTATTTACCTCACTGATTATAGTCACTATTGTCTTTTCATACGGCATTCAGGGAGACCCCCCCATAGACAGAGGTATAGCCGCAGTCTTTATCGTCTTTGTAATTAAGCTGATTTATTTCAGCCCCCCCACAAAAGAGAAATATTGGCATCTCAAAGGTTTCACTACACATAAATACATCAATATAGCCGGCCGTATAGCAGTCGCTATTTTATGGATACTATTTTTCAGCCATAATCTTCAGGTCATAGATAGTATACTTATCGCTTCTTTGGCAATCTTTCTGGCAGGGTTGACCTTCTATAAAACAAACGAGGGACTGATTTGAGCCTGAAATTCAACTGCGTATCCTCTGGCAGTTCCGGCAACTGCTATTTTGTAGAGAACGCCAGTAATGTTATTTTTGTGGATATAGGCATACCGCTCAAACGTATTACCGAATGTGTGGATATAGACAAATTCTCTGGGAAACAGATCCACCTTTTTATCACGCACGAACACCACGACCACATAGCAGGCATAAAACCCTTCATTAATAAATTCTCCCCCCCTAAGGTCTATGCCTCGGAGGGGGGACAATCCACGCCATAAGCGACAAGGGGGGGATAGATACGGCACCTTTCCTTATATTGGAAGGCGGATGTGAATACGAGCTGGACGGATTCAGTGCAATACCCTTCCATATCAGCCACGACAGTGCCGAACCCTTCGGTTACCGCTTCTCATTCGGCGAAAAGATTGTAACATTCGCCACCGATTTCGGCACATCAACCAAAGAGCTGGAATATTTTCTATGCTGTAGTGATTTGCTTGTACTTGAATCAAACTATGAACAGGAGATGCTTGAGAAAGGACCTTACCCTAAATATCTTCAGGCAAGGATATCATCCCACAAAGGGCATCTGTCTAACAGAGACGCACTGAAAGTCATAAGCTCCATCTGTGACACGGGGGGGATAAAACAAATCTTCCTTGCCCACGTGAGTGACGAGAATAACTGCTACGATCTGCTGAATAAATATGCAGACTTCTGCTCTACAAACTATAAGATACCGACAGCAGTGCTCCGCAGAGAAACCCCCCCAATCACCGATATAGAAATCTGATCACTCCACAGTGACAGATTTTGCAAGGTTACGCGGCTGGTCAACATCAAGCCCAAGCAGATGTGCCACATGATATGAGAATATCTGAGTCACGACAACCGTAGGGAATACGGAAAGTTCCTCTATAATATCTGGAATTTCGATGACATGGTCACAAATCCCCCCCTTTAGCCCTTCGTCACCTTCTGTCACCACAGCGATGATAATGCCGTCTCTGGTCTTCGCCTCTTCAACATTCGAAGCAACCTTTTCATAAACAGAAGATTTGGGACATAATATAAATATAGGCAAGTTCTTATCTATAAGAGCGATAGGACCATGCTTCATCTCTCCGGCAGGATACCCTTCGGCGTGTATATATGAAATCTCTTTCAGCTTCAAAGCCCCCCCTTCGAGAGCTATCGGATAGTTTACATTCCTGCCCAGATACAAAAAGTCCGATGCATCTTTGAACTTTTTAGCCAGACTGAGGATATAATCATCCAGTTCCAAAACTTTTTCTATCACCTCAGGAAGCTTAACAACTTCTCCAAGATATCTTCCGGCCTCGTCGGCGGACATTACTCCACGCTCACGACCGAGATATATGGCAAACAGAAACAGGCTTATTACCTGTGTGGTAAACGCTTTAGTAGATGCAACACCTATCTCGGGACCAGCATGGGTATAGATCACACTATCTGAATCTCTGGATATGGACGACCCCCCCACCACATTGCAAACAGATACAACCTTTGCTCCGTGTTCCTTTGCTTTACGCAATGCCGACAGAGTATCAGCAGTCTCACCCGACTGGGTTATTGCAATAAACAGAGTCTTGTCATCGATAACAAGGTTTCTGTATCTGAATTCCGAAGCGATATCCACCTCTACGGGGGGGATCTTTGCGAATTTCTCTATATAAAATTTGGCGATGAGCCTGCATGCCAGCTTGTTCCGCAGGCGACTATCACTATTCTGTTAAAAACCTTAATAACTTCCTGAATTTTTTTCAAAATTATCGAAACTTACACTGCTGTCCTCAAGTGAATATCTGCCGCGGATAGTGTCTATGATAGCTCTTGGCTGCTCATAAATCTCTTTCTGCATAAAGTGGCTGTAACCTGCCTTCTCCGCCATTACAGGGTTCCAGTCGATCATCTTCACTTCACGATTAACCGGCTTATTATCTGTGTCGATTATAACAAAGCTATCCTTTCTCAGAACGGCAATATCACCGTCCTCCATAAATACGAACTGACGTGTGTGAGACAATACCGCAGGGATATCACTCGCCGCAAACATCTCACCTTCGCCTATACCTATGACAAGCGGGCTGTCTTTTCTGGCAATAATTATCTCATCAGGGTGAGATTCACAAAGAACAGCAAGGCCATATGAACCTATAACCTGCCTAACCGTTTTTTGCACAGCTCCCTTAAGATCACCATCGAAATTCAGTTTTATCAGATGAGCAACAACCTCTGTATCTGTCTCAGAAGCAAAGGAGTATCCCTTCTCTATCAGCATCGTTTTAAGCTCAATATAGTTCTCGATGATACCGTTATGAACGACAGTAAGCCCCCCCTCAGAACTGTGTGGATGAGCATTATTATATGACGGCTTTCCGTGTGTAGCCCATCTTGTGTGCCCTATACCGACAGTTGCCGAATACTTTTTATCCGCCATCTGCTCACGCAGATTAACCAGCTTACCGACACTCCGTTCAACCTCTATCTTTCCCGATTCCAGCAGGGCTATCCCCCCCGCAGAATCGTACCCTCTGTATTCTAATCTAGCCAGCCCTTCCATAAGGACTGAAGAAGCAGTTTTGTCACCTATATATCCAACTATTCCACACATATCACTTATCCTTCTTCCATTTACTGACCCAGCCGGCAATATTCTGCTGTTTACCTCTTGTTATACCAAGAGCATCGGCAGGAACATCTTTTGTAATAGTAGAACCTGCAGCGATAAGAGCCCCCCCCTCACCGACTGTAACAGGAGCTACAAGCTGAACGTCGCTGCCGACAAATACATTATCACCGATAATGGTTTTATACTTATTAAATCCATCGTAGTTGCAGGTAATAGTACCGCAGCCGAGGTTTACATTCTTGCCTATCTCAGCGTCGCCTATATATGTCAGATGGCTCGCCTGAGCACCTATATCGAAGCGGGCTTTTTTGGTCTCTACAAAGTTACCCAGCTTATTTTTACCTTTTAGCACACTGCCAGGTCTGAGCTGTGCCATAGGACCTATCTTGCAATCAGACCCCCCCACAGACGCATCTGTTATCAGGCAATTATCTTTTATCTCGCAGTTTTCGGCTATTTCACTATTTACGATCCTGTTCCCCCCCGGGTAAACGACTGTCCCCCCCTTCTTTATCTTCACAGCACCCTGCAAAGTAACATTTGGATATATAGTCACATCCGGCTCGATCTCAACACCCTTGTCTGCATAAAACGTATTAGGGTCAAGGATAGCCACTCCGTTCATCATATGTTCCTCTGCACGCTCAAGCCAGATCTGTTTTCCTGCTTCCGCAAGCTGAACACGATTATTAACACCTAAAAACTGACTCTCGCCTTTAGCCAGATATGCAAAAGCACCGTCAGCAACTATATCAGTCAGATAATACTCACCCTGAGCATTATTATTATCTATATTTTTCAATCTTGTCAGGAGCTCTTTAGTATCGCAGAGATAGATACCTGTATTGATCTCATTAACTCTCTTCTCTTCTTCCGATGCATCCTTCTCCTCTACAATACGCAGAACAGTATCATCTATACCTCTGATAACACGACCGTAGCCAGCAGGTTTTTTCACTTTTACACTGATAAATGAGATTGGATGGTCAACAGACTTTTCTATGAATCCCTTTAGAGTCTCAGCCTTAACAAGCGGCATATCGCCACAGAGTATAAGCACCTTGCCGCCAAAGACTGCGAGGTCTTCGGATGCGGACATAACAGCATCCCCCCCTGTCCCTCTCTGCTCTGTCTGTACACAATAACTCACACTGTCGCCAAGGTGCTCGCGAACCAGTTCCGCACCATTACCTATAACGACATTTATCTTAGACGCTTCGACTGCCTTTGCACAGTCCACAACATAATCTATCATCGGCATGCCTGCGGATTCAAAAAGAACCTTCGGCAGCTCAGATTTCATTCTTGTTCCTTTACCTGCGGCAAGGATTAACACCATCAGACTCATCAAGACCCCCCCCAACTATAAGACGGAAATAATTAGAAATGGTTCTTTAGTCACCATTGAAAATTTTAAGATAAGATTTCAGACCTTTATATATTCCATTTGCAATCTGTTGTCTATATTTTTTTTCGTTTTGAGCATTTTCGCCTCGTTTGTGTTAGAGACAAACCCTGCCTCCACTAAAACAGCAGGCATCTTTGCACCCACCAAAACATAGAAAGGAGCTTGCTTTACCCCCCCTAAATCGTATCTTTTCGACTTATATATATTCTTATGTAAATTTTTCTGTACGAATGATGCCAACTGGAGGGATTCTTCTAATTTGGAGTTCAGCATAATGTCTTTCAGTATACCCTGCAGATCAGACATGGATTTCTGTGTTGTTGCATTCTCAAAGGCTGCAACCTCAAGTGCTTTCTTATCGTTAGTTACGTTGAGAACATATGTCTCTACACCGCGAGCCTTCCTGTTCGGGGGGGCGGCGTTAACATGTATGGATATAAACATGTCCGCCTTCTTTCTGTTGGCGAAAGCCGTTCTAGCTTCAAGAGGGATGAAAACGTCCTTATTCCTTGTCATGTATACGTCTATATTTTTATAGTTTCGTTTTATCATTGCGTAGAGTTCTTTGCCGATATCAAGAACTATGTCCTTCTCTTTCAGACCGCTATATGTTGCTCCCGGGTCTTTTCCGCCGTGCCCGGTCTATAACGATAGTTTAATCTTCAGCCCGAAAACACTTGCAAGAGTATTTCCGTTGTTGTCTCCACCTTTGACTTTTGTTCCGGTGCGAACTTTCTTCATTGATGAAACATACTTAGAGCTGGAGCTTGAAGTGGATGGCTTATTTGTAATAGGATTACCGCTGACATCTATAACTATTCTGTGGGGGGGATCGGTCATAGCAAAAACGGTGAAATCCTTAACAGTGTCACTGTCCAAAACCACTCTGGCGACACCCGGTCTGTTGTACCCCCCCCATCGAAGGGAGCGGAGCAGGCCATCCTTGATATTTATATCTCTGGGTATCTCAGCCGACATGACGGCATCTTCTAAGTCTATGAAAAGTCTCGGAGGTTTATTGTATTCAGGATTAGCTTTCAGCCAATGTTTTTCGAAATTTGCTTTTCCAGACAAGTCCATAACCACACGGGTATAATCGTCTGTGGAGAAATACCTCACACGCTGAACAGCTACCTTTCCGCCGGGCACGGATACTGCATTATCAACAGAACCGTAGGCAACCTCTTTCGAGGTAGATTCTGAGGCATCGGCAGTTTCAATATCTTCAGCCGCAGGTTCAGGTTTTTTTTAGGTTCAGGCTTTGGTGCAGGTTTTAATTCTGCCGTATCGGCATTCTCAGCGGGGGGGACTTCGTCCGCATACAAACTCTTTTCAAACTTCTTTTCTATCAGAGCAAGCTTGGTTTGTGCGGTCTTTGCGTCCTCAGTATTAGGGAATCTGTTCATCAGCCTTTTCAGCATGTATCTTGCTGACGGGTAATCCCTCTGCTGCTCGTACAGTTTTGCCGATTGCAGGTATGCGAGAGAAGCAAGTCTTGTCTGATAGTTAGATGCCAAAAGCTTCAAATTCTTCAATGCTTTCAGCAGGTCGCCCCCCCTGTCCTTGTATCTGACATAGCTTCTGTAATAGGTCTGAGCCGTATAATGTAATGAATCATCAGCAGCTTCCCGCTGGGGGGGTCTGATGCATATATCTTTTCAAACTTTTTAGCCACTATGTGATAAGATTTTTTTTGTAACCTTATCCGAGTGCTCGATGTACTGAAAATCTTTTTTTGCGGACTGATACTCTTCGATATTCGCATATGCAGTCACAGCAAACAGGATTAGCAATACAATCAAAAGTCTTTTCATTTTATAAGTTTACCCTTTAAATATTTACCTGTATAAGAGTCGTCACAAGCGGCACAATCCTCAGGTGTCCCTTCAAAAATAACATATCCGCCGCCTTCTCCCCCCCCTTCCGGACCGAGGTCGATTATATGGTCGGCACACTTTATAACATCAAGATTATGCTCAATGATAATCACGGTGTTACCACTCTCCGTCAAACGAGAGAAAATCTTAACAACTTTGTTATATCATCAAAATGAAGCCCTGTCGTCGGTTCATCGAAGATATATAAAGTTTTTCCCGTGGGCTTCTTCATAAGCTCTTTAGCCAGCTTAACCCTCTGGGCTTCACCGCCTGAAAGAGTGGTCGCAGGCTGACCGAGTTTTATATAGCCAAGCCCTACATCTTTTAAGACAGATAACTTATTCTTTAATTTCGGAATATTTTCAAAAAAAACTCAAATCCCTGATTAACCGTCATGTCCATAACGTCAGCTATATTCTTCCCTTTATACTTGATATCAAGGGTATCTCTGTTGTATCTCTTTCCGTGGCAGACATCACATTTCACATACATATCAGGCAAAAAGTGCATCTCTATCTTGATATAGCCCTCACCCGAACAGGTTTCACAGCGTCCGCCCTTTGGCCCCCCCTTAACATTAAAGCTGAAACGCCCCCCCATCTTGTATCCACGAACTTTTGCATCCTGTGTCATGGCAAATATTTCACGAATATCTGTAAATATACCTGTGTAGGTGGACGGGTTAGACCTTGGGGGGGTTCTGCCTATAGGAGACTGGTCGATATCAATAACCTTGTCCAGATGTTCCACCCCCCCTTCTATAAAATCATGTGCTCCGCACTTTATGTTTGACTTTAGAAGCTTCTTCTTGAGAGCTGCCTGCAATGTATCCATGATAAGTGTCGATTTACCTGAGCCGGATACACCTGTCACACAGGTATTCAGCCCCCCCAGAGGGATATCTACGGTTACACCCTTCAGGTTGTTCTCCGAGGCATTATTGACTCTTATCACACGCCCGTCAGGTTTTTTCCTCTCTGTCGGTATCTCTATCCGTTTTCTGCCAGAAAGATACTCTCCTGTCAGAGACACTTCACAATGCCTGAGCTCCTCCGGGTGACCTTTAAATACTACTTCGCCGCCTTTCCGCCCGGCACCGGGACCCATATCAACGACAAAATCAGATGCGTCGATAGTATCCTCATCGTGTTCCACAACGATAACGGAATTCCCAATGTCACGCAGATTTTTCAGCGTAACTATGAGCATATCATTATCCCTCTGATGCAGACCGATACTAGGCTCATCAAGAACATACAAAACATCCGTGAGCCCTGAGCCTATCTGAGTGGCAAGCCTTATCCTTTGTGCCTCGCCGCCTGAGAGAGTGGAGGCCTTTCGCTCTATTGTTATATAGCTCAGACCGACATCATTCAGAAATTTCAGCCTTCGCTTTATCTCATTAATAATCTTAGTTGCAACATCTTTAATAAACCCGTCGAATGTAACCTCTTCGAAGAAATCCAAAAGCTCACGGGTATTCATATGTGAAAGCTCACTGATATTCCTGCCGCCTATCATGACCGCAAGGCTTGTTCTTTTCAGCCTCGCACCGTTACACGACGGACAGTTCTGCGAAGACATATATTTCTTAACAAAATCCCTGTCTGTCTGAGTGCCTGTATACATCTTCTCTTTAAGGTATCCGTATATACCTGTAAACTTCTTATCATAAAAAACTTTCTTCTCACCCTTGAAGGTAAACATCTTGATTGGCTTATCCATCCCTTCCAGCATAATATTCTTATGCTCTTCCGATAAATCCCTGAACGGCTTGTTCATATCTATGCCGAACTGCTCCGACAATGCCACAAGAGTATTATAAAAATGGAAGTTATCAAACTGCTGCCAAGGCTCTAAAGCCCCCCCTTCACGAACACTCAAACTGTCGTCGGGGGGGACTATCGACTCTATATCAAAAACCTGCTTTTCACCCAAACCTTCGCACTCGTCACAAGCTCCGAAAGGATTATTGAACGAAAAGCTTCTCGGTTCTATCTCTTCTATGCTTATATCGCAGTCGGCACAGGTAAAGTTCTGAGAGAGCAGGTCTGACCTTTCGTCAGTCATTATCTCCACCAGCCCTTCGCCAAGTGCGAGTGCCGCCTCAACGGAATCCGTCAGCCTTCTGTTAATCCCGTCTTTTATCTTCACCCTGTCTATAACGACAGAGACACTGTGCTTGATTTTTTTGTCCAGCTCTATAGGTTCTTCCAGCCTGTGAATCTCTCCATCCACAACAGCGCGAACATAGCCGTCCTTTAAGAGCTTCTCGAATAATTTTTTTTATATTCCCCCCCTTTCTTCCCTCTGATCACAGGAGCAAGTATCTCAACCTTTATATCCTCACCGAGAGAAAGAACTCTGTCCACTATCTGCTGAACAGAATAAGACTGCACCAGCTTGCCGCAAACTGGGCAATGAACCGCACCGGCTCTGGCAAAGAGCAGACGCATATAGTCGTATATCTCTGTTATAGTTCCGACGGTTGATCTTGGGTTTCTGCTTATAGATTTTTGTTCGATACTTATTGCAGGGGGGGAAAGAAATTCTATTGAGTCGACATCAGGTTTTTCCATCATTTCAAGGAACTGTCTAGCATATGCGGACAAGGATTCCACATATCGCCTCTGCCCCCCCTCTGCATAGAGGGTGTCGAAAGCCAATGTAGATTTCCCTGAGCCTGAAACTCCGGTTATGACTACTAGTTTATTTTTGGGTATATCAAGATTGATATTTTTAAGATTGTGCTGTCTCGCACCTTTGATGATTATGTGGTCATTCATTCTTGCCAGTCTTTATCTTCCAATGATACAGATTGAATCTGTTGATATTTATCCTCAAAGAAGTATACAACATTCTTCTGATTCTCTCTCACTGTCACCTTCTCTCTATATATCTGGACATCCAGACCGCCGAAAAGTTCTCCCGTGACCTTGAGCTTCGGTCTCGGGTGGTGAGCCTCTTTGATAAGCTGCTTCATCTGCTCTTCCACGCCTGCTATCTTCGCATCTATCTGCTTACGCATAGTGATAAGCTGACGCACCTTAGGGTTAGCCAGCACCTCTTTCTTCTTGAGGTTAACACTACCCAGAAACTCGTCAATCTTTGCTTTATTCTCTTCGAACTTAAGGAGTGACGCTTTAAGGGCATCCATCTCCGCTGCAAAATAATACTTTGTACCTACATTGATGAGGAACTTTGAGTTACCTGTTGTCCCTGCCTGAATCAGACGCACCTCAGAAAAAGCGGCAACTGTACCACCGGCTATTACCCCCCCCGGTTCTTTGATTGCCTCTATTTTCCCACCGGCTTTAAGGCTTGAACCATACGCATATTTTTGTATTTCTATGTCCCCCCCTTTCGCCTCTATCCTCGCACCTTCGGCATAACCGACGATAACATCACCCTTCGCCTTCACACTCCCCCCCTTCATGTCTCCCTTTATGCCCAGCTTTATAACAATATTGCCGCCGGCCTCAAGGTGGGCATCCTGACAGATCCCATCTATGAAGATATCCTTTTCAGCTTTGATAGTGAAGTCACTCAGGACATCATTCTTTACTTGGACACTCCCGTTGAATGTAATATTTCCACTTCCGTAGTCTACATTCCCTCTGACCACGTACACGGGATTAACCTCAAGAGTGTTCCTTGCAAACGACACACAGCCGTCAGTTGCGGCATAAAATTCTGTGCCTTCCTTCTCTTCCCTGACACCTTCACCGACAGAAATGCTGGTTTCGACACCCGGGATAGCAGGAATCTCTTCATTACGGATACTCAGTCCTCTCACTCCTGCTGTTGCAGGTTTCAGAGTTAGGAGCAAGTCCCCCCCTTCATTTACAGTCCTGATATTATCTACGTTTTTATAATCCACCCTGCCATTACGCAGGATCTTCGGTTTATTCTTTAGCGGATCAAAGTTAAGGAGTATCTGCGAATTCTTACCATGAATAGGTTCGACCCCCCCTTCTGCTATGACAATATTCTCGGATATCCCGCCCTCATTGCAGAGACTGACGGCATTATCGATAGCATCACGATGGATATTTACAGTGATATTCTCTTCCTGCAAAAGCTCCATAACTCTATTGGCTGTCAACATTTTACCATCATTAATGGCAGGATAAATGTTCACAGACGCTTTTAGACCGTCTGACGAAATAACCATCTCTGCATCAGCATTTACTGATTTGTCTGAGACGATTTTTGCAAGTATACGACCGGAGTCATCCCTTGAGAAGATAAACTCGTTTAAATCAAGGTCGTAATGTCTGTCAAATAACTTTGCAAGCTCCGCTTCATTCTTACTTGTGTAATTCTTTAAAAGATTCATAGTTGTATGGTATCCTTACGGCAAACTCAGTGAAAAAGCCCTCTTCAGAGTTTACCTCAATAGTTCCGTTGTGTGCTTCTACTATCATCTTAACAATCGCCAGACCGAGACCTGTACCTTTAGCCTTACCAGATGTAAAAAACGGCTGGAACAGCTTTGAAAGATTGTCTTTCGGAATCCCTTTGCCTGTATCTTTCACTTTGAAAATACAGTCTTCACCGTCGATTTCAGATGTAAGCTTCACACTCCCCCCCTTGCTCCCCCCCAGTGCGTCTATAGCATTGGACACAAGATTAAAAAGTACGCGAAACAGCTTCCCCCCCCTGTCGACACGCATGGTCACATCGTCAAGAGTAGCCACCTCTACTGATATATCAGTATCCTTAGTCATAATATTAGCATGTTTGGATATTTCTGCAAACATTTCAGAAACTTTGAAGGTCTCTAAGTTGATGGTGACCCTCTGTCTGGAGAAATCGAGCAGATCAAGAGTCAGCCCGTGTATACGTTTCACCTCTGAATGTATGGAATCTATATACTCCTGCATCTCAGGGTTAAGGTCTTCTTCAAGGTCTATTAATTCAAGATAAGAGGTTACTATATTGAGAAGGTTTTTTTATATCGTGGGCTATGGATGAATTAAGCATACCTATTACACGAAGGTTCTCACTCTTACGCATATCCTTATATACATTAAATCTATCCACACCCAGTGCACACTGAGAGGCGATGTATCTCGCCACCTTGACATCAACATCGTTGAAATAATCACCCTCTTTATCGGTAAGATTTAAAACACCGAGTATCTTATCTTCTTTTTTAAGAGGGACAGACATGAAAGATGAAGCCGCATAACCAAGCTCTTCACGGGTTTCATCGTTATGATTAACCATAACCTCTATACCCGTTTTAGCAACCTTCCCTGCGACACCCTCACCTAGTTTAATATGAACAGTCGAATAATCCACATCAAAACCTGCATGGGCATACATCTTTAAGGCTTCATCCTCGATAAGCATCAGAGAAATCCGCTTAACCTCAAGGTACTCTTTAGCAATATTAATTATTGCAGGGAGGAGGTTATGTATCTCAAACATACTGTTCATTTTTTCGGAAATCTCTACCAAGACTTCCAGAAAATCATTATTCAGAAAAATACCTCAATATATTGTATTCCATATCCCTCTGAGCCGGTTTGAAACCTGCTCTGGATATGGTGTTTGTGATCTCGTCCGTACTCATCCTGAATGAAGCACCACATGCAGCTACGACATTCTCTTCTATCATCAGCGAACCGAAGTCGTTACCGCCGAAAAACAGTGCAGTCTGACCGACCTTAGGTCCTTGTGTAACCCATGATACCTGAATATTAGGTACATTATCAAGGTAAAGCCTAGAAATGGCTATAATTCGCAAATATTCCACCGCAGAAACATACCCTCCACCCAGCTCCGTATTATCCGGCTGAAAGGGCCACGGAATAAAAGCCGTGAATCCGCCGGTCTTGTCCTGAAGGGTGCGAATTCTGTCAAGATGCTCGATTATCTTCTCTGCCGAGTCTTCTTTTTTTGAACATCATGGTTGCAGTAGTCTTCATATCCAGACCGTGAGCCGTCTCCATGACACCTAGCCATCTGTCTGAGCTTATCTTATTGGGGGGGCTTATCTTCTTCCGCTCTTCGTCAATCAGCAGTTCTGCCCCCCCTGCACCGGGGGGGATACTGTCCAGCCCGGCGGTCTGGAGTCTCTTAATAGTATCCTCCACAGTCATACCGGACAGGGAAGCAATGTGTGCAATCTCCGGGGGGGCTGAAAAGCCGTGAACCCAAACTCCGAAACTCTTTATAAACCTTAGCATATCCTCATAAAACTCTATGCCTAGCTCCGGATGCAGACCACCCTGAAGTAGTATCTGAGTGCCGCCAAGGGATTTAGTCTCCTCTATCTTCTGCCTGAGTGTCTCTTTGTCCATTACATAAGCATCTTCGGCATCTTTTTCACGGTAAAATGCACAAAATGAACATTTGCAGGTGCATATATTAGAATAGTTTATATTTCTATCTGTAACGAAGGTCACAGTGTTATCGGGATGCAGCTCTTTACGCAGAGTATCAGCAGATACAGCAAGTTCAAGTAAATCAGCATTCTCCAGCAGACTCACTGCTTCATCAAATCCGAGTCGCTTCAAAACTTCCTCCAAGAATCAACGTCAAACTACAATTTTACATATACAATCATTAAATGAAAGTATTTTCTGTTTAAAGAGATTGTAATTCTACCTCAGAGACAATAAAATATGATATGTTTGAATTCTTATACTACACCGACACTTTTACAAGCTTTATGATGGTTGCGACACGTGTCTCTGCGATACTGTTCGCCGCCCCCCCTTTTTTTGGCAGTAATGTCATAAAGCCTCAAATTAAGTTTATACTCGCAATTCTTGTGGCTATTCTTATTTTTCCTTCGATCGAAAAACAGGCGTTCGGCAATATCCCCCCCACAGGTGTGATGATGGTTTTCATGTTTAAAGAGATTCTGGTTGGCGTGTGTATAGGAATACTTTCACACTTCCTCTTTGTCGGTGCACAGCTCGGTGGTCAGATAGCAGGTATCCAGATCGGATTTGGTATGATCAATGTAGTTGACCCGCAGTCTAACGTATCATTATCAATCATTGCATCCTTTCTCAACATTGCCATGCTGCTTATCTTTATAGCCGTGGGCGGACATTTTCTTGTGCTGGGTTCGATAGCTGAATCTTTCAGGTTTATACCTCTGGGCGGCGGAGAGATTCATCCACTCGCCTTTGAATACATAGCGAAGCTTTTCTCTTTCGTCTTTGTCACTGCAATCAAGATCATGGCTCCCGTGCTTATAACACTACTTCTGTTTTCCACAATACTCGGAGTTATCGGAAAGCTTGTTCCGCAGATCAACCTTATGATCGTGGGCTTTCCTATTAAAATAGCCATAGGACTTACTATTATGGCACTCAGCTTCGATTACTTTTATATAGTATACGAGAAACTGCTGCTCAGATATTTCGAAGAAGTAGCAAATATCATAAGGCTCTTTTAAATGGCTGGCGAAAAAGACGAAAAAACCGAAGATCCCACGGGGGGGAAAAGGCTTAATGACGCTCGGAGTGAAGGGAAAGTCGGACAGAGTAAAGAGTTGCCCGGTGCGATAACTCTACTCGTAATGACATTCTTTTTTTATTTCTACGGACCATACCTCATGCGGGAAATGGGGGGGCTTTTTCTGCGTGAAATATTCACCATGACAAACTATCAGATAACTGCGGAAAGCCTTGAAAAAAAATTATGGTCTTTTCAACTCTTGTCTCAGCGAAACTGCTTGCACCGTTTTTTTTACTCATACTCATGTTTGGTATTGCTGTGAATATTATGCAGGTTGGTTTTATGTTCTCACCAAAAGCACTCAAGCTAAAGTTTGAACAGCTGAACCCTGTAACAGGATGGGGGGGGAAGTTTTTCTCTAAGAAGAGTCTGGCTGAATTAATAAAATCTTTATTCAAGATATTTGTCATAAGTTATCTAGCATATTATGTCGTCAAAGGCAAAATCGGTATTCTGACAACAATGGCAGACATGGATTTCTTTGATATCCTTGAGATATTCTCCAGAATTCTATTTGATATAATGTGGAAGGTCAGCATACTTGTCACAATAATGGCCATTGCAGATTACATTTACCAGAAATGGCAGTTCAAGCAAGATATGAAAATGGCTAAACACGAAGTTAAAGAAGAAAGAAAGCAGATGGAGGGAGATCCACAAGTAAAAAGCCGTATCAGGCAGATACAGAGGGATATGGCAAGACAAAGAATGATGGAGGACGTTCCGAAATCTGACGTAGTTGTGACTAATCCTACTCATTATGCTGTGGCTCTGAGCTACTCTCTGGGGGGGGACGACAGAGCACCCATTGTCATTGCTAAAGGGCAGCGTCTGGTCGCTTTGCGAATAAGGGAGATAGCAAGAGAAAATGGTGTACTGGTTCATGAAGCTCCGCCAATTGCCAGATCACTTTTCAAAACGGTTGACATAGGTGAGGAAATACCTGAAAATCTGTATAAAGCAGTGGCGGAAATTCTTGCACTTGTGGATAAATTTAAAACAGCTAACTAAAAGAACACCCTTATGTTATTCTTTATGACTTTATTATATATTTGAGGTTTTAGATAGATATGGCGGAAGCAAAAGGATTTGTCAGTAAATACTTAAAACAAAAAGATGTATCCTTTTCTGTCTTCTTCATAGGCATACTTATCATAATGGTTCTGCCTCTGCCTACTTTTCTGATAGACGTACTCCTCACAGCTAGTATAGCACTGGCAGTTATAATCTTAATGGTCGCGATACATGCGGATGATCCGCTTAGTTTTTCTACATTCCCGTCGGTTTTACTTGTAATTACACTTTTCAGGCTATCCTTGAACGTTGCAACCACAAGAACGATCCTTCTTCACGGCGGCGAGGGGGGGGACGGTGCTGCAGGTCAGGTTATCCGTTCGTTCGGACAGTTTGTCGTGGGCGGAAACTATGTTGTCGGTGTTATTATATTCCTTATCCTTGTTCTCATTAACTTTATGGTTATTACAAAAGGTTCAGGAAGGATTGCCGAAGTTGCAGCTAGGTTTACACTGGATGCTATGCCGGGTAAACAGATGGCAATTGACGCTGACTTGAATACAGGTCTGCTCTCAGAAGAAGAGGCAAAAGAGAAGCGTATTCTCATTCAGAAGGAAGCCGACTATTTCGGAGCTATGGACGGTGCTAGTAAGTTTGTGCGTGGTGATGCCACCGCAGGTCTTATTATTACTGTGATAAATATTATCGGCGGTCTGCTTATCGGTGTTTTTCAGCAGGGGGGGATGCCAGCTGCTGAAGCGGCTACAGTCTTTACTATCCTTACCATCGGTGACGGTCTTGTCTCTCAGATTCCATCACTTATAATATCCACTGCTGCAGGTCTTATCGTTTCCCGTGCAGGTGGGGGGGCAGGCGAGCTTTCCAGCGAATTATACGGACAGCTTTTTTTCCAGCACCAAGGTTCTGGGTATAACAGGCGGTATTCTTCTGTTCTTTGCAATGGTGCCTGGTCTTCCCAAGTTTTCATTCATTGCCATTGCTTCACTTATGTTTTATCTTGTTTATATCTCAAAAGAGAAAGATGAAAAGACCACCAAACAAGAGAAAGAAGAAGCAGAAGAGAAGGAGAGAGCAGAAGTCCCTGAAGACGAAGAGGTCAAAAGCCTCCTTGACATGGATGTAATGGAGCTTGAAATAGGTTTCGGGCTTATCCCTCTGGTGGACACAAATCAGGGCGGAACTCTACTAAACAGGATTAAAGCTATCAGAAGACAGGTCGCTCTCGAGATGGGTTTTATCGTCCCCCCCCTGTACGTATAAGGGACAATCTTCAGCTTGATGCAAACGGCTATTCCGTGATGCTCAAAAGTGTAAAAATAACCTCAGGAACAATCTTCCCTGACAAATACCTTGTGATGAATCCCGAAGGAGATATATCAAAGATAGACGGTATTCCAACAAAAGAACCTGCTTTCGGGCTTGATGCCAAGTGGGTGGACGAGCCTGTAAAAGAGATGGCTGAGATGGAGGGTTTTACTATTGTCGACCCTTCCACAGTGGTGGCAACGCACCTAACAGAAATCATAAAACGGAATGCTCATGAGCTTCTTGGAAGACAAGAGACTCAGGAATTGCTGGATAGGCTCAAAGAGAAATACCCAAAATTAGTGGACGATGTCGTACCTGCTATCCTCGATCTGGGGGGGACAGTCAACAGAGTTCTACAGTCACTTCTCAAAGAGAGGGTATCCATCAGAAACCTTCAGACGATTATGGAGGTTCTCGCTACTTTCGGTATGCAAAACAAACATCCGGATTATCTTATAGAAAAAGTGCGACTTACCTTGAAACGTCAGATAACAGAAGCTATGGTTTCAGCAGACGGAAACCTTTATGTCTTCACTCTGCCGTCGCAGATTGAGCAAAGCCTTGCAGGAAGTCTGCAAAACACTGATGACGGACAGGAAATAGTAATTGACCCTGCTATGGCACAAAAGATATTATCCGCCATTATGAAAAAATCCGAAGAGTGCATAGGCAGAGGTTTAACTCCGTTAATGATCATATCTCCTCCGATAAGGCTTCCGATGCGACGTTTTGTTGAGAAATTTGTTCCAAATGTTAATATAATGTCACATAATGAGATAAGTGAGAGTGTCAGAATCGAAACTCTCGGAATGCTGGAGATCGAATAATGCGAATCAAGAAGTACGAAGTTTTTGACATGAAGGAAGCTATGAAGCTTATCAAGGAGGAGCTTGGTCCTGATGCCATGATCTTATCCTCTCGCAAAGTTGTCAAAAATAACAGCTTTGGTCTCTTCTCTCGCCCTATAATAGAAGTTACGGCAGCCATAGAAGAGGATGACCGTATTAAAGGTAAAAAGACGGTAGGCGTTAACGTCAATACGCCGAAATCACCCTCCAACACGACCGAACAGCCTAAAGACCTCGACAGAATAGTTGAGCTGATCAATACACTCGGGCTGAACAAATTCGACGGTCTCATCAATGACATCACAGAGATTAAAAAACAGATGATAGAGATGAAATCCAGCATGAAAGAGAACATCATGGTGGACTTAACAGGCTCTATCAGAGAGTTTTACAATCTCATGGTAAAAAACGGCGTGGACGAAGTCATAGCTTACAAGTTTCTTAAAAAGATAGAAAAGCGTGCATCCCACGGACTTACCCCCCCTAATCAGATAAAAAACCTCATCACTCAGCTTATGTCTGAGCTTATACCTATAGAAAAGGACTACTTCTCATCTGTCAGACGAAAAGTGCTGGCATTTGTCGGGCCGACAGGGGGGGTAGGCAAAACCACGACGATAGCTAAGGTTGCGGCAAACCTCAGCCTGAAACTAAAGAAATCCGTGGCTCTGATCACAATCGATAATTTCAGAATCGGTGCTGTGGAGCAGCTCAGAACCTATGCAGAGATAGTTGATATCCCTCTGCGTGTGGCATCCACACCTAATGAGCTTGAGAGTATTATTCATGAGTGCAAAGACTTCGAATATGTATTTATAGATTCTATGGGCAGAAGCCAGTTCGACGATGATCAGATAGGCGACTTACATCTCCGTTTCCTCAGGGAAAGGGGGGGGTTGGCAAAACCAATTTTGCGGTAAACCTTGCCTGTCTGCTCTCACAGCTGGGGGGGAAAAAAAGTTCTTGTTTTCGATGCCGATCTTGGACTGGCAAATGTGGATATCCTTATGAATATCAGTGTGTCCGCCTCCATCAGGAAATATATGACCGGTGAGGCAGGGCTGAATGAGATCATAAAAAAAGGATAACTACGGGATAGATGTTATCCCTGCATCCAGCGGTTTTGTGGAGCTCTCTAATCTGTCGGATGAAGAGCACGAAAAGCTTGTAGACATATTTGTCCTGCTGGACGGAAAGTATGACTATATAATTTTCGATACCGGAGCAGGTATCTCTGAAAACGTGATACGATTCACTTCCATTGCTGACTTAGTGGTGGTTTTGACAGTACCCGAGCCAACGGCTATAACTGACGCATATGCCTTTATGAAGGTTGTACACTTTCAGTACGGCATAGAGAATATCCAGTTTGTGCTGAACAGGGTGGACGACGTGCAGGGAGTTAAGGGGGGGATTTTCGAAAGCATGAAGAATGTTGCGAGGAAATTCCTTAATGTTGAACTCACTTTTCTCGGGTATCTGAGAGAGGATAAAGCACTGATCAAATCTGTCAAATCGCAGAAGCCTGCATGCATACTCAGCCCAAACACTCCTTATGTTAAGGATCTGCTTGGTATAGCGAGGAGTATAACAGGTCAGCCGAACGACGGCAAAGACGGCAAAAAAAGGAAATTTCTATTCCCTTATAAAGGGGGGGGTATTTAAGTGATCAGTATCTATTGGAGGAGCGTATGAACCTTTCTTACAGAGAACTTTCACTTCTGCTCGCTACAGTAGTATTCTTATTGTCATTTGTTGCGAAGTTTCTTATTTATGATGTAAAATTGACTTATATCTCAAGGGATATTATAATGTTCTTTGCTATATATTTAATAGCAAAAAAATCTTTTTTTTATGATCGACAAACTTATTATTAATTACAGGAAGATAATGTGACAGGATACGGTTCTACAGCAGCCAACAGATTTAGTCGCGAAGAGAAGGATAAGATTATTCTTGAATTCATGCCTAGGATAAAATCCTGGGTTCTTCGCATGAGCACTAAATTACCTGACAGTGTGGACGTTGACGACCTTTACTCTTCTGCATGTCTCGGTCTGATAGAATCTCTCGAAAGATTTGATAAAGACAGAAATGTAAATTTCTATACATTCGGCGAAAGACGTATCAAAGGGGGGGCAATCCTTGATACACTCCGCAATCTGGATTACCTCCCGAGAAATGTCAGAACCAGACTTAAACAGCTTGAAAAGCACATAGAGAACCACTACCGCACCGCAGGTGAAAAACCATCCGTGGAAGATATTATAGCAAATAGTGATTTCGCCGAGCAGGAGGTCTACCGTCTGCTTGAGCTAATGGAGAACGACAAGATCCTCTCACTGGACGAAAGTGTCGGCCCTGAGGGTGACACTAATCTGGTGGACTTTATAAAGAGCACCTGCCTGACACCCGAGGATGAGACTGTCAAAATCAGACTTATTAAGCGTATGGGTGACGAAATAGACGCTCTCAACGAAAAAGAAAAATATGTCGTTTCTTTATATTATTATGAAGAACTCACTATGAAAGAGATAGCCGAGGTGCTCGGTATAACGGAATCACGCGTTTCGCAGATACACTCTGCCGCCACAGACAAGCTAAAAAAAAGAAGCTCAAAGAGTTTTATTAGATATAATCATTTTGCCTAATTTTGGGCAGGGAGAAATACATGGCGAAGGTTCGACTGCTAGTTGTAGATGACTCGGCTTTTATGAGAAAAGCCATAGAGAATATGGTCAAAAAAGATCCGGAAATAGAGATTGTAGGTTCTGCCAAGAACGGTCTTGAAGCTATAGAAATGGTCAAAAAAACTCAAACCTGATGTTATGACACTCGATATAGAGATGCCGCGTATGGACGGGCTTACAGCCCTCCAGAAGATTATGGCAGAAAACCCCCCCATGCCTGTTATCATGGTCAGCTCGCTCACAACGGAAGGTGCTGAGTCAACACTCAAAGCCTTAGACCTCGGAGCAGTGGACTTTATCCCGAAGGATAAATCTTTTGCCAGCTTCGGTGTTATGAAGATCGAAGATCAATTGATTTCGAAGATAAAGAACTTTGCCAAACGCAAGATGTTTTTCAGAAGACCAATGACAAGCAGAACGGCGGCAAGACCTTCTGCAACTGCGGCACCGGCAGCCCCCCCCACAATAAGAAGACCCGCACCGAATATCACTTCAAAGAAGAAACTGGTTATTATAGGAACTTCCACAGGAGGACCTCAGTCCCTGCAGAAAGTTATCCCTATGCTCCCAAGTGACCTCGGTGTACCTATACTGATTGTTCAACATATGCCGCCTAATTTTACTAAATCTCTGGCACAACGCCTCGACTCATTGAGCAAACTAACGGTTCTTGAAGCTCAGGGGGGGAAAGAGCAGCTTGAACCTAATCACGTATACATAGCGAAAGGCGGAACTCACCTTAAGCTGAAAAAAAGTTGGTGCTCATTACTACACTGAGGTAGGTACTGAGCCATCAAACACTCTGCATATCCCCCCCAGCGTTGATGTCACTGCGGCTTCCGTAGCTGAAACAATAGGTCGTGATGCTCTCGGAGTTATCATGACAGGTATGGGGGGGAGTGACGGAATGAAGGGTCTTCAACTCCTTAAACTAAAGGGGGGGGAAGCGTCCTTGCTCAGGACGAACCTTCGTGTATAGTCTATGGTATGCCGAGAGCAGTTATAGAGGCGAATATTCAGGATGAAATCGCTCCATTAACAGAACTGTACCAAAGAATCGTGGCTTACTGCAGATAGATTAAATCAGTTTCATAAGGATAGTAAATGGCAGATATTCTAAGTCAAGAAGAGATCGATGCTCTCCTCTCCACAGTCTCCACTGATGAAGAGATCGCTGAGGAATCAGTTGAGCAGTTGGATTTCGTCCCGAAGAAGATATCTGTATACGACTTCCGCAGACCTGACAGGGTCAGTAAGGAGCAACTCCGCTCCATAAGAAATCTGCACGATAAATTCGCCAGAAACTTCTCTTCTACTCTGTCAAACTATCTGAGAACTATCACAGATATAACATTAACATCCGTGGATCAGATGACATACGGAGAATTCCTTATGTCCCTCCCTGACCCTACAAGTTTTAATATTTTAAGCATGATCCCCATGGAGGGGGGGAATACTGTTTTAGAGATAAACCCTTCCCTTGTTTTCCCAATAGTCGATAAGCTTCTCGGCGGTACAGGCAAACCCCCCCTGTTCCAGACCAGAGAGCTGACTTCGCTCGAACAGCACATAATGGACGGTATTCTAGGGCTGATACTGAAAGACCTCGAAGAGGTCTGGAGACAGATTATCCCTAATATCAGGCTTAAAAAAAGAACTGAGCGAAAACAGCCCCCCCCATATTATCCAGATTGTTTCTCAGAACGAGGTTGTTATACTCGTTGTATGCGAAGTCAAATTTGGAGAGGTTCTAGGTATGATGAACCTTTGCATCCCTGCAATAGTTCTTGAGCCTGTCCTCGGCAAGATCAGCTCCAGCGACTGGCTTATCGGTGCCAAGAAAGGGCTTGCAGGTGAGAAAGAGAATGAGATTATGCATATGATGGAGATAACAGAAGTCCCCCCCACACGTGTATATCTCGGTCATAACAAACTCACCATAGAGGATATAATGGAGCTCAAAGAGGGCGACCTCGTGATGTTTAACGTGAAACAGGACAGGCCTGCCGAGATCCACCTCAACAACAAACTAAAATTCCTCGGAGAGGTTGGCACTCTCGGAGTTAAAAAAGCTGCGAAGATAACGCAGTTTATATCGGAGACAGAAGATGAAAACCCCCCCGCTGAGTGAAAATCAACACAGTGCATTCACTAACATTGCACAGGAAATTTTTCAGTCCACTATGGACAGCATGTTTGATAAAGATATCAAAGTATCTTTTACTGAAGTCTCCAGTGCCGGCCCTGACGATCTGGCAGAAGGTTACGAATCACAGGTTCTCATACTTGTCACTGAAGAAAAATCAGGCATGGAAGCCGGACTTATGTTTAAAACGGTGGATATTACTTACCTGACTAATCTAATGATGATGATGGACGAACCCGGCAAAGACTCTCTGGAAGAGGATGACAAGGACGCCATCAAAGAGCTGGTCACACAAACTCTGGCTGCAATTGCAGTTCCCCCCCTTGAAGAAAGTACTCAGGTTAAGGTATCATTCAGAGTAGATGATATAATGGTGAACGATGCACCTGCACTCTTTCAAGCTGAGGAGTATATGGTAGCAGACGCGGCACTCGGTATCGGAGACGAAAATACAACGTTTCGCTTCTTCACTGATCTCAACCTCATGAGCCTTTTCGGGGGGGGCGGAGACAGTGGTGAGCCTGATTTTGGTTCTGCATTCACTTTTCCGGATGACGATGATGATGATTCCGGCGGTGGTGGCGGCGGACACGACTTTGGAGGTTCTGCTCCATCGAACCTTGATCTCTTATTGGATATTGACGTTCCGGTAAGTGTAAAAATGGGCTCTACAAAGATGTTTTTAAAAGATATACTTACTATGGGTTCAGGGAATATCATCGAACTGGATGAATCAGCCGATGAGCCTGTTGAACTTGTAATAAATAATAAAGTTATCGCACGAGGCGAAGTTGTCATTGTCGACGGCTATTTTGGTTTCAGAATTAAAGAAATTGTCAGCAGAGCAGAACGAATTAAAAAAAATTAAAAGATTGACACAGTGTAGTATTTTGGAAATAATATAAATAAGAGAAACAAGGTGGAGGACCAGAAATGGCTCACGAACACGTTATAATTACAGTTGATGACTCTTCAACTATGAGAAGAATTATTAAAAACACCCTTACTAAACTTGGTTTTTCCAATATTCTTGAGGCTGCTAACGGGGGGGTTGAAGGTCTTGACGTACTAGCAAAAAAACAGTGATGTTGATATGATAATCACGGACTGGAACATGCCTGAGATGGACGGGCTCACCTTTGTAAAGACTCTTCGTTCAAAAGAGGAATATAAAGATACGCCTATTTTAATGGTCACTACAGAAGCCGCTAAGGAAGATATCCTCACAGCTCTTCGAAGTGGTGTGAATAACTATGTTGTTAAGCCTTTCACACCGGACACTCTTCAGGAAAAGGTGAACAAGCTTCTCGGTATTTGATTATGTCTGAATACAAAGATATCAATGAGCTACTTGATATTGCTCGGAATATCAACGAAGGAAACTACGACGTCACCAGTGTGGAAGTAAACACTGAGAACGAACTATTCCATATTGCACAATATTTCAGCGACTCTATCGATAAACTTCGTAATGTGTATGAAACCGTTGAAGACAGCTATGAAGACCTTCCCGGTTTTGAAGAAGTTTTACAAACTATTATCAGTGACTCAAAAACCGCATCTGAAAATGTCTTAGCATCAATAGACAATATAAATTTTATAACAGACGATATCAGGGAAAACCTCGCTACACTCAAGTCACAGGCAGAGTCAGGCAATTTTTCTCAGACAAGCGGAATCATCGACAGACTCCGTGACAAGGCACTTGCAGGGCAGGACACCTCCTTTGATATCATTGCAGCACTAGAATTTCAGGATATTACCAAGCAAAAAATAGACAAGCTTGTTAAAATAATATACGACCTTCAGGAAAGACTCGCTCACCTTGTCGTTATGTACGGCGTAAAGGACGATAAGGTAGATATCGAAATCTTGGAAAAGATGAAGAGCAAAGAGAATGTCCTGGAGGATCAAAGCCTTGTTGATGAACTTATGAAAGAGTTTGGACAATAAGCTCCGGAGGGGGGGACCATGAGCAATAACGAAATGCAAGACCTTGTACAGGATTTTATTTTAGAAACTGAAGAAATTATCGAAGCTCTTGATCATGACCTTGTGGAACTTGAAACACGCAAGAATGATCTTGATCTTTTGAATAAAATATTCAGAGGTGCGCACACTATGAAGGGTGCTTCCTCTTTCCTCGGTTTTGACAAAATGAGTAGCCTTACTCACCATGCTGAAGAGATTCTTAATAAACTCAGAAAGAATGAGATAACTGTTACATCGGGTATCATGGATATTCTGCTTGAGTTTGTTGATAAAACCAAAACTATTGTCACTGACATCAAGGAAGGTACAGACTCCGCAGATGTAAGTGAACTGATAAACAGGCTTAAGCTTGCCAACGAAGGGAAACTTGTCGGTGCTGAAGGTGGAGCTCCATCTCAGGCTGCCGCCGCTCCTCAGAAGAATGTTGAGCAGGTCAAAAAAGCCGCTATGTCCATCGAACAGACTATCCGTGTGGATGTATCCAGACTCGACTCACTGATGAACCTTGTGGGTGAGCTTGTTCTCTCCCGTAACCGTATCGGTCAGATTTCCGGCGACCTTGAAAAGAAGTTCGAAGGTGAATTCCTTATAGAGCAGCTGATGGAGACTACTTCGCAGATCGGACTCATCACAACAGAGCTGCAGCTCGCCGTTATGAAAACGAGAATGGTGCCTATCGGTAAAGTATTTAACAAATTCCCGAGAATGGTAAGAGACTTGTCACGTGATATGAAAAAAGATGTTGATCTTGTTATATCGGGTGAAGAGACAGAACTTGATAAATCTGTAGTTGAAGAGATAGGCGATCCGCTTATCCACATGATCAGAAACTCCGTAGACCACGGTGTAGAAACTCCTGAGATCAGACGTAAAAAGGGCAAGCCTGATAAGGGTACTGTTAACCTTTCTGCATATCATGAGGGTAACCACATAGTTGTGGAGATCAAAGACGACGGTGCAGGTATGGATGCCGATGCTCTCAAGGTGAAAGCTGTCGAAAAGGGTGTTATTACTGCTGACGAAGCTAAGAATATGGACCCTGAAGCCGCTTATGGACTTGTATTCAAGCCCGGCTTCTCCACTGCCGCAAAAATCACAGACGTATCCGGACGTGGTGTCGGAATGGACGTGGTTAAAACCAACATTGAAAAACTTAACGGTATTATTAACATAGAATCTGAACTGGGTCATGGAACAAGATTCAGGCTTAAGCTTCCGCTTACTCTTGCTATCATTCAGGCACTCCTTGTTGATATCTCCGGTGAAATATTTGCTATTCCGCTTGTTTCAGTTATAGAGACTGTGCGTATCAAAGAGACTGAGATACACAGCTTTGAAGGGCGTGAAGTCCTTAAGCTCAGAGACTCTGTACTCAGCCTTATCAGACTTGATGAGATATACGAGCTTCAGGAATCACTCGATGATGACCTTTATGTTGTTGTTGTCGGTCTTGCAGAAAAGAGACTTGGTTTTGTCGTGAGCAAGCTGGTCGGTCAGGAAGAGATAGTTATCAAATCACTCGGTGACTACCTCAGCGGAAACGAAGGTATCGCAGGAGCGACAATCATGGGTGACGGTCGTGTAAGACTCATCATTGATGTTGCAGGGGGGGTTATGGAAATAGCTACTAAGATGCCTCGCAGATTCAGAAAGAAAAAGACTCAAGCCGTGGCTCAAAGTCAGAATGATAAGATAACAGCTCTTGTTGTCGATGATTCTGCCACAGACAGAAAGATCATCAATAGACTCCTCTCCTCTACGGGATGGATCGAGAGTAAAGAGGTAACCAGCGGTAAAGACCTCCTCAAAGTCTTTGAAAAGGTTGACCCTGACTTTATCATTACAGACATTATGATGCCTGATATGGACGGATATGAAGTCGCTAAGGCTCTCAGAGAGAAAGGCTTCACAAAACCTATCATTGCAATATCCGGCAGATCAGAAATATCCGAACGTAAAAAAAATATCTGCTGCAGGAATTGACGCTTTCCTTCTTAAGCCGCTCAACCTGCAAGCATTGTTGAGTAAAATCGATGAACTTATGGCGAACGCTAGCAATAGCTAGCATAATAATCGCTATATCATCGACAGTTTATGCCGATATACATATTTATGAGGTGGTCACCAAGAAACGTAGGTTTCAGACCGCCTCAAAAATGCTTCCAAAACCTTTCCTAAAATATTATGGTGGAAGTGATGTCATTTATGAATTAACCATAATAGACACAATCAAAGGTGATAATTTTGATGAAGCACTTAAGAAATACAAACTTGGCAGAAACAACTATCGTGACCTCTCTCCTAAAGCTGCTAAGCGTCCTACTGGTTATCCTCGTCATATCTGGTGGAGATAGCTACGCCTATGAACGCTCCAAATACAAAGTTATAGTCACCCGTCCAGGTAAAAATGTCATTACACAAATGCGTGTTTATGCTGAAAACGAAGAAGAAGCAAGGGAGAATGTCGCTCTAAACGGCTGGCAGATCCTATCCATAGAGCCGTACAATCCTGAATCGGCAGGAGTCATGCGTGGTGCCGGTGACGGTGCAGAGTTAGCTAACACTTATAACATATCGATAACCAAGGTAGGAAACGGAGAAGTACAGCCCTCAGACAATGCCAGTGTTAAAGCAGGCGAAGACCTTATGATCACCTTTAAGCCGGGACCTTGCGACAAGTTAGGCAAGCTTATATACAACGGAGCTGAAGTTCAGGTGGCTGGAGACAGGCATACATTCACCGATATAAAGAAAGACGGGTTTGTAGTTGCTATATTTGACGAAAATGGGAGCGAATGTGCTGATAACGGTATATTTGGCAAGAACCTCAAAGAGCTTCAGGTCTTATATTTTCAACTGGGCGAATTTAATACCAAACTCACAGACAAAGATAAAAATATGATAAAATCCCTCTCATCCGACAAGAACTACGTTATCATCGGACACACCGACGATCTAAAAGTCATACCGAACCCTAGATATGCAAACAACTTTGATCTGTCTGTAAAGAGAGCTCAATTTGCTCAGAAGCTGCTCGAAGATGCGGGTATCAAATCTGACAATATAAAAATCGTAGGCTGGGACCTTCATTCCCTGCCGCACCAAACCAAAAAGAGGGGGGGCAACCGCTCAACAGGCGGGCAGTGTTATATGAGCGAACAAGATAATATCTCTTATCAGGATTTCTATAATATCAAATTAAAGAAATTCTATGAACATGTAACAGATGTCATGCACGACTTCTCTTATGCCATCCATAGGAATATCAAAGAGGAGGACAATAGAAGACGAGTTGAGATTTGGAGATCCTCAAAAAAATGAAAATATCAGTGCACTCGTATGGATTGAGATTGTAAAAGGTGAAGCGGTTATAGACAACTACATAGCCACTGATGTACTTCGTACCATGAATGAAGAAGGGATGAGTAAGCTCTTCTTCTTTACAAATACTGACATAGATCCCGACACCAAAGACGTTCTGGACGGTAAAGATCACTACGTATTCACACCTAAAGACATTATAGAGACAATTCAGGCTCTTGAAGTCAAAAGGATGTCCTCAAGCGTAAAAAAAACGTAAAGCAGTGAAAGTCACATCGGGCATAGTGGTTATACGTAATTACCTTAAAACACATCCGCCGAAAGGGAGACGTGTTTTTATCAATACAAGCACACTCTCTGACATGGCTTCAAACTATATCCACCTTGCTAAAGAGACCTTTAACGAAATAGACAGAATCGACGATATAAATAATCTTTCGGTTGAAACCAAAGAGCGTTTCAAGCATCTCCAGACTAAACTCCTCCCTGAATTGAGGAAAACTCTCTATTTTAAATTTACTGATAGGTTCGACTATCTTTCTCAGGTTGTATACAACATTGTCCAGAATCTGATCATTTACATAGGTGCTCTCATCGAAATGGAGTCTGAGGAACAGATGAATAAAGCACGCGACACCGTAGAAAATGAGCTGGACACTCTTCGTGGCATTGATGAAAAGCTGGAAGAGTTCTATTTGGAACAGATGAAAAAGACTGAAAGATTAAGCTATAATCTTCTCTACATCTCTATAGGAATAATAGCTTTCATGATTGTACTGTACATAATCATGCTTAAAACTAAATAAATAACACCAAAACTATATTTTTTATTCTTTCAAACAGTTTGATTTTTGGGCTACAATGAATTAAACTTATTGTAACATAAAGTCTTTAAATTTAGAGGCTTCTTGCGATTCGTTTTTTTTAAATATTGCGGAACGAGTTTATACATGGAATATAGCAGCGAAATATTAAACTTCATTAATGAAATTGTTCTGGTGGTCAATGATAAATACCAGATACAATATTGCAGTCCTCAGGTCAAGCAACTGACAGGTAAAGGGACTGAAAAGATGAAGGGCAAAAAGTGCCACATGTCTCTCTTCAACAAGATGGAACCCTGCAAGGACTGTCAGCTAACTAAGCTTCAGGAGAATAAAATCCCTGTCGATATAGAGCACGACACCATCACTCACAGAGGGTTCAGAAAACTCTTCTCCTCCAAATTCGTAAAACTCGAAGAGAATGCATACGCTGAAATTATGCATGACATCACAAGTACCAAAAAACTAATCGATAAACTGACAAGACACTCAAAAGAGCTCAAAGCATCCAACGTAATCCTAAATCTAAAAAGAAAAGAGACGGAGAAAGAGCACCGGTTCATACTCCGTACAATAAACTCTCTCAACGACGGTGTCATGGTTGTGAATCCTGACCTCTCTATAAACATATCAAACAGCAGTCTCGCCGAGCTGTGCGGACTGGAAGGGAAGAAGATATCAGAGATGAAGTGCTATGAGGTTTACGGATACTCAGAGCAGTGTAAAACCTGCCCTCTCCTCGACCCGAAAAATACCAGAGCATTCAGAGAGGCACACGGGAAAAAAAACTCACCGTCACTATGAATCACTTTGATAAATATATAGTCGAAAGTCTCCGTGACACGACAAAAGAACTGAAACTTATAGATGAGATCAAAACCCAGCAGGATGTCCTGAAGGAGAAGCAGCGTCAGATGAGCCTTCTCAATGAAGACCTGCTGAGGATGAATGATAAACTGAAAGTCGCACATAAGATCATAGACGAAGAGCTGACACAGGTCGGTGAGATACAGTCAAGCCTTCTGCCTGAGACACTGCCGCAGATCGAAGGTTACGATTTCGGTGCGTTTTATACCCCCCCTGCCGAGCATGCAGGTGGCGACTATTACGACTGCATCGAAATGAGCAACGGCTACTGGGGGGGACTAGGTGTGGCCGATGTTTCGGGGGGGCACGGTATCCCTGCATCGGTTATTATGGCTATAACCAGAGCTATCATGCGTTCCTACACTTATGACATCATCTCGTCTTCCGAGCTGTCGCCATGGTTAACGAGATACTCTGCGACAACATACATACTAACGACTTTGTTACTATGTTCTATACAGTTTTCAACTCTAAAAAAGGAGTCCTGAACTATGCTAGTGCAGGGCACAACCCGCTCCTTTTTTTACGATAAATCGGAAATGCTGGTTAAAAAGATATCCTGCCACGGAATGTTCCTCGGAGCATTCGATATGGTAGACTATGAAGAGGGCGAGCTTGAGATAGATGACGGAGATATCGTCTTCCTCTATACAGACGGGCTGAATGAGGCAATGAACAGAAGTCGCGAACAGTACGGCTATGACCGCCTTATCTCAAAGATAATGATGTTTTCAAGCCTGCCGGTTAGCGAAATGATCAATAATATTATGGAAGATGTTGTGGACTTCACTCAGGGACACCCGTTTGAAGATGACATCACCGTCCTTGCATTTAAAAAACTCTAAGGAGGATCTTATTATGTTCGAAGTTCAAGACAAAGGGGGGGACAAGAAAATCGTTTTCGTAAAAGGTGAAGTAAACGCTCAGACAGGAAGCGAGTTAAAAAAGAATATACTGGAACTATTTAATTCTACAAACGCAGTAGTGCTTTCTTTTAAAGGTGTTGTTTATATGAACAGCTCAGGTCTCAGAGAGATCATAGACCTTCTCAAAAGCACTAATAAGATTAAAAAGAACCTTATGCTCTGTGAAATGTCAGCGGACATCAGAGAGATGTTTACATTCACGGGTCTCGACAAAGTTTTCAAAATATACGACACACAAGCACAAGCTTTGGGGGGGTAACTTTTATGTCAATAGAATTCGCCAGAACCGGTGATGTTCTCAAAATAATCGTTGATCAGGAGACTCCGGGGGGGAAGGATCTTGAGCAGGCTGCAAACAGCATACTCGATGAAACAGGTCTCACCTTGGTCAGTCTTGATCTTAAAAATTGCTTTTATATTCAGAGTAAAGCACTCGCCAGCCTTATCGCATTCAAAAAGAATGCTATAAAGGTAGGTGCTGAATTTGTTATAAGCAATGTCTGTGAAAATATTATGCAGGTTCTTGAAATGTCTAACCTGACAATGTTTTTTACGATTAATGAGGACTTCAGCACATACAAACCGGAAGAACTTGTTGAAAAGTTCTTTGAAGCAGACTATGCAGACAGAGTTTCTGACTTCATAGCTCAGAACATGAACGATACTTATCGTGAAAATCTCTACGAAATAATGAAGACCAATGAGCCTACTCTTAAGTATTACTCGATACTTACGTTAGGCAAGGCTCACGATTTCGCATCGGAAGATATGATCAAAGAGTGCCTCGACAGCGACATCCCTCAGGTTGTCAAAGCGGCAGTGCTGGTACTCGGCTGGTTCGGTGACACAGACAGTAAAGAGAAGATATACTCTTTTCTTGACTGTGATATGGAAGACCTCCGTGAAGTTGCCGCCGCGTCTATCGCTCTTTTATCGGATGAGTCCGATGCAGAGAGATTAGGGCAAATGCTCACAAACAACGACCCTTCCGTAAAAAAGGTAACTATTCAGGCTCTCACTCTTATCAACGACCAAAAAGCTTTTGAGCTTCTTTGTAACAGACTGGATGTGGAAGAGGATGAGAGTGTGAACGCTGCTCTTGTCAGAGCCATCTCATCTTTTAACAAAAAAGGTGTGTCCGACATACTCGTGAAGGCTCTCGGAAGCGGCTCTATCAAAACAAGGGAGGCCGCAGCAGGCGGACTTGCGAAGATAAAAGCCAAAGACAAGATTGACGAAATACTTGCAAGGGTCACAGACTCCGACTCGTGGGTCGGTTACTTCGCTGTTAAGGCGTGTGGCGATATTTGCTCCGTTGATGAAGCAAGTCAGCTACAGGCAAGCTATGGTCAGGTCGATGAGAATGTAAAACTCGCTATCATTGAAGCTCTCGGAAAGATCGATGATGATTTCAGCGAATTTTATATGACTATACTTGACGATGAGAACGAAGACATTAGAAAAGAAGTCCTGGGTGCTCTCTTACATGACAACCAAAAACTGGCCACTGAGGCAGCTGCCAACCTCTTTAAAGGGGGGGACAGAAGCTGGCTCGTTCGTTATAAGGCTCTTGAGATTCTGAGCAATCTTAAACCTGAAGGATATATCGAACTTTTAAAGGAAGGGCTGGAATCAGACGATAGTAAATATGTAAAAGAGAAAATTCAGTCTATATTGGATGCAATATGATTAGTACAGGTACAATAAAAATAAAGGATGACGAGTTTGTAGAGCTCAAAGATATTATCTACAAAAACGCCGCCATCGCTTTCGCTGATAGTAAAAAGTATCTGATAGAAAACAGGCTGTCTAAAAGGCTTCAGGAACTTAACTTCTCTAGCTTTAAAGACTATATATACTACCTGAAATATGACGCTAAAAAGCGTGAAGAGATGGAAATCCTTCTCAATCAGGTTACTATCAATGAAACATACTTTCTGCGTGAAAGAGCACAGATGGATCACATGATAAAAAAGGTGATCCCTGATCTTGTCGCCAAAGGTAAAAGAAGCATAAGGATATGGTCTGCCGCCTGTTCATCGGGTGAAGAGCCGTACTCTATTGCTATGCTGCTCAATGAAGCAGGGCTTTTCAATAAAACAAATATTGAAATTTTGGCTACAGATATTAATACGGAAGTTTTAGACATTGCAAAGAAAGGCTTATACAGAACAATCTCTTTCAGGGGGGGAGTACCGCCTGCTATCCAGCAGAAGTACTTTACCAAAGAGGGCTTCACGTTTAAGCTGGATTCGACAATCATGAGCAAGATCAAGTTCTTTCAGGGAAACCTGCTCAGCCTATGATCAGCTCTAAGATAGGCAAGCTTGATATCATTTTCTGTCGTAATGTTCTTATATACTTTGATATACCGGCTAAGACAAAAGTTATTGATCTTTTTCATAAATCTCTTAACACTCCTGGTGCACTCTACCTAGGACATTCTGAGACACTGAATAAGATTTCTGATAGTTTCAACATGGAGAACTTCGGAGGCGGAATAATCTATAAGAAAGGCTAGGTAACTTCACATGGGATAGTGCCAAGAGATTTGCAGCATGTGGTCAGCAAAACCTACTTTGCAGAAAAGGTTGCTGAAGCACAGGATAAAGCCAGCGAAGGTAGACAAGCTGTTCTCACTAATGAGATGAAAGCTGAAAGTGAGAAGCGTGCAAACTCTGTGGCGGAAACGGAAGATACCGAAGGTAAAACTATAGATGCCAAAGAAGAGAGAAGAAAACGCGAAGAAGAAAGAAAAAAAACGTGAGCGGAAAGAAGCGATAGCTAAAAAAATTAAAAAGAGATACAGGGCACATCATTGATCTGGAAGCATAGATGACTAGCTGTAAGTTAATTGTATATTACCCTGAAGACTACAGAATTTTTTTTCTGGAACACTTCTGAGTGCTGACCCTTTAAAGGTTAGTCTTCAGGGCTTTGATAAAACTGATATGGATTTATGCATAGGCATGAAGCTGAAATGGTACGAAGAGAATCGCCCGTCCATTGCATCTGTCAGTGCGGAATCAGATGATAACGGTGTAATCACCTTTTCTCTTTTATCAAGTGTCCAGCCAGATACTGACGACTCACATTCTATCGAGTTTAGAAACTATCTGGATATAGTCAAACCTCAGGTCACTGCCATTGGGGGGGATTTAAGGCACAGGACAGACCAGATAAATACCCGTCACAGAAGCTCCCTTGGTACTCAGATAAAAAAAGATACTCACAGATGAGACACTCACTAACCAATACATGTTTAAGCTCTTAATGCAGGTGGACTCCAAGCTTGACGAGCTGCTGGACAACATTAAGCAGGATGAACCGATTGACGGGCTGAAACAGAGAAAACTGCTTAGCATAGGCGGCAGCGGAATAGTTTTTATCTTTGACGAGGAGATAGCCATTAACGATACCGTTTATGTTCAGGCTTTGCCAAAAGCAGGGCTTGGGATAAATTTTGCTGCACTTTGTAAAATAAAAGATATCATAAAAACACCTTCGGCAAACATATGCGAAGCGGGTTTTGAGTATATTGACGAGAGCACGAGAGAGGCAATAATACACTTTATCTTTCAAAAGGATAGAGAGAAGCTCAAGAGGAACAAGATATAATGGATTTTTCCACACTTCTGGGGGGGGTCGCCTTTATACTTATATGCATTTTGTTTGTTTTCCTCCTTATCACTATATCCAAAATCAACGGACTACATAAAAAAAGTGGTCGATGTTAACCCGAATGACCTTTATCCATTTATGGAAGAGCTCCGCGAACTCGTCATAGAGAGCGAAAGGGTTGCCGACAAACTTGAAGATGCCGTTACTAAAAAAAGAAGAGCTGCTGGAGGATCTCTCCGCACTCCTTGATGATAAACTGAAAAGGCTTGAGACGATCCAAGATATACCTGAGCCGAACATTACATACACTCCGCACTCCCCCCCTTCACCGAGTATCGAGCCGAAACCTGTTACAATAAACACTCCACCCGCAGGAAACATGAGAAGCCGCATTACTGATCTGGTTCAGCAGGGTTATTCTGACAGTGAAATAGCCTCTAAGCTTGGAATATCAACAACAGAGGTATTGATCGTAAAGCAAATGGATCTGGATTAATATGAATGTTTTCTGGCCGGAAGGTCTCCAAAAGCTCGCCGATAAGGGCGAGATATCTTTCAAAGACGGCGAAAGGCTTAATCTAAACGTTGTCCGCAAAATGGACAATGGACTTTTCCTCATCAACCTGAAGGGCAAGTCTTTTACGGCACGACTCGATTTTGAACCTCAATCACAGACCCTGCGTGCGGAAGTGACAAAATCTGATGCAGGCAACCTGCAGCTCAGATTTATCCCCCCCAAGGCTGAAAACAGCTCAAACCCCCCCATGCAGGTAACTACTCAAACAACCCCCCCATCAGGTCAGCAGAAGCTTGTATTTCAGATTCCACAGGGGGGGACTATTGACGCTAAAGTCGGTGAAAAAGTTAATATACAAATTCTCAAACCTCTGGAAAACGGCAATACTCTTGTGGCTATAAAGAATAATCTTTTTGAGGTAAAAATTGATCCTCAGCTTCTCAAGAACCTTACCGCCGAGATAACTAAAACAGACGGTATAATTGAGCTGGTCTCAGATAAGCTTCCGGTTCAAAACCTTAGCCCTAACTTCATCAAACAGGAGGTAGGAACTTTCGATATAGAAAAGCTTATGAAAGCATTCGGTAAATTCCAGAAGCTCGATATAGCAAACCTCACCCCCCCTGAATCGCTGAAACATGCGGTAAAAAAAACTCCGGATTATTCATGGAGAACAAGCTCCTTAATAATGAAAATATGGCCGGAGATGAGAAAATCAGAGCTTACATAAACTCTGACAGTACCGCAAAAGACGGTATAACCAAAATGCAGCTCACTAATATGCTGCTTGCCGGCGGTTTGATATCATTTCTAAAAACACAGGATGAAAGCATTGAAGACACATATATGCGTATGAAAAAGGGTGAAAAGGGTGCCAGTACTCTTTATGTCTCTACAAAATTCTCACAGCTAGGTGACACTTTTCTGATAATCAGGACATTGAATGATCATCACGATGTAATGGTAAAAACAGAGATGGACATTTCCGAGCAGCTTCAGGATATAGAGTTGGAAAATACCAGAATACACTGGTATAAATTCAATAAAAAAGACCTTGAAACTATGGATATAAAAAAGGATATTACGTTTAATATGGGAAATTTTGAGGTGGTTATCTGATGCAGTTAAATATTGATACTATAAAGAAATTTTTAATAGACACATCTGAGTACTCTTTTACTATAATCGCTGCTGTCCTGAGTTACTTCATCGTAAAGAAGATCATCGTCAAGCTGCTCCACACTTTCTTTAAAAAGACTAAAAACAAGCTGGACGATCATCTTCTCGAATCAAAGATTTTCGGTCAGCTCGCACTCATAGCACCTGCTCTAGTACTTTTATACGCTCAAGAAATAACTAATATGCCAAAGGAAGTTAACCAGATCATCTCCGCATTTATAGCGTTTAATATTACTATCTTTCTAATACGTTTTTTTACAGTTATAAACACTATATACAACTCTTTCGAGGTATCTGCCAGAAGACCTATCAAAGGGTATATCCAGCTTATTCAGGTTATTATAGGCTTTCTGGGTATCATAGCATCCGCCTATATTGCTGTTGGCAAGTCGCCTCTCGGTATCCTGAGCGGACTGGGGGGGGCAATGACCGCCGTTTTGATGTTTGTTTTCAAAGATACGATCCTCTCGTTTATCGCAGGCATGCAGATCATGTTTAACGATCTCATCCACAAAGGGGGGACTGGATAGAAGTCCCCCCCGGTTTCGGTGCTGACGGCGACGTAATAGATATCGCCCTGTACACAGTTACTGTTCAGAACTTTGACAAAACAATAGTCTCCATACCGACCAGCAAACTCCTCGAAGGCTCTTTCAAAAACTGGAGAGGGATGACGGAAGCAGGCGGAAGACGTATCAAAAGATCGATTTACATTAATCAGGCATCAATCAGATTTCTGAATTCGTCTGATATAGATAAATATAAAAATATCAAACTTTTACAAAAGTATATGGAATCAAAACTTTCTGAAGATATCAATCCTGAAGGTAATGACATAAACCGCAGAAACCTGAGCAACATCGGAACTTTTCGTGCTTATGTACGTGAATACCTTAAAAATCATCCTAAAATCAAAAAGGACATGACACTCCTCGTACGCCAGCTTCCGCCAAGCCCTGACGGCTTACCTATAGAAATCTATGTTTTCACTAATGATACCAACTGGATAGTGTATGAGGATATACAAGCGGATATATTTGATCATCTCCTTGCCGCTGTAAACCTGTTTGATCTGGATGTTTTTCAGCATCCGACAGGCACAGATATCAAAAAAACTACTATCAAGTTCCTGATATTTCTTCCGATTAGTACCTCTGAATACCTCTGGAGAATAATAAATGTTTGGTTCAAAAAAAATTTACTGTAACCGTAGTAAGTAGTGGTAATGTTCTTGAGACCAAGAGCGGTACTAACCTGTATCAGCTCCTTCGTGAACATAACCTTATAGATAAGAAGCTTTGTGACGGAAGCGGACAATGCGGAAAGTGCAAAGTGAAGGTATCCGGCAAAGTTATCAACAAACCCACAAAGAAAGAACGTCTCGTCCTGGCTGACCAGAGTCTGGACAGTGGTATAAGGCTCGCTTGCCAGTACAGTATTAAATCAAGCATATCTGTCGATACTCAAGAGGCTGAAAAGAGAGAGAATGTAAATCCGGGCATAATAAGCATGAAGATTGTCAAAGGGAGCGGCGAGGTTGAAGAGAATGAATTCAAGAGCTTTCTGACCACCGACATGTTTATACAGGAGGCTGAAAATAAGGAAAAACAACAGCCTGTATCTCCGCCTGAGCCTGAGGTTATAGAAGATTTCAGTGATGAAGTTATAGTGGATGATTCCGTTTATGACGAGCGTCCTATCGAAGAGATAGTTGGACATCAGGAAGATGTGGTCGAGATAATTAAATATGATAATCCACGTGAGGAAGAATCCTCATTCAGCAATGACGGACTACTGCTCATTCAGCAGTCTGATTCTATAATGTATCTGCATTACAGTGCAGGTATCGGCAATGTCGTTCAGAAGGACGTTATCAAAACAAACGAAAGACTCGAAACTATCCTTGAAAATCAGCTTATTGCAGATTTTATCCATAACAATATAGAACTGCAGGACATCGAAAGGGTTATAGTTATTCTGGACGGTGCATACTTCGAAGGTGAGGAGCTTTTCGGACTGGTTAAATACACATCCATGGAGCTTGGTGAATTCCTTATAGAGGTACTTCAGCCGAAAGATAACCACAGGGATTTAGTAAGATTCATGCGGTTCGTCAACCAGACACCGGGTAAAAAAACTGCTTATACCTCTTGATAATATGGAAAAGGCACACTTTATGGATGACGGTAACCTCCATGATATGTCTGCATCTTTCATAGATTGCGATTCATTCTTCGGAATGAGCGAATTCACGGGTCAGAACCCTATAATTACTATAAGCAAAGACCTGCTGGATACTAAACTCAAAGATCATTTTCATCTCCCTGATTCTATATCATTCCCTGTATTTTTCAGGACGGCATCACTCTTGATAAAGAACGGACTTGCGGACAAGCGGCTTCAGCTCAGGGACAGATCCGACGTTTTGGATGTACTTCCGCTTGAACTCACCGTAAAGCTCAGTGTGAAAGACGGTATCAAACGCTTTAATATATACCGCAAACAGGGTTGTGATCTCTACATAGACCAGAATGCACTCGACAGTCTCAACAGACTGCGTACTTTCATATGGTCAGTAATCACTTATACGGAAAAAAACTTTTGGTCATATTGACGATATAGTTTTCTACACACTTACAGACAGCGACACACTTGCAGAGGATCTTGTGTCTCTCGCCGCCATACCGAAAAAGTATGAAAAGAAGATTAAGACCTTCTTTGGTGATCCGAGTATGTACGCTGTTCAGTTCTTTCAGGAAAAGAATATTTCGACTTATTTTGAAAAGAGATTTGGTGAGCAGAATTTTATAAATCTTGATCAGGATGAAGTATTTTTAGATATCCAGCGTCAAACCTAACAAGGCTGCATGTTCATCTATATTGTATGTTTTTATACGTAGAGAACGTCATTCTGAACGAGTAAGTGAAGAATCTTATATGATCAACAGATTAGCCACTTCGAAAAACCCCCCCAAGGTAACTGAAATAGTCCGACTTATTTGAATGCTTCGTAGATAGCAGACTCAAGGTCAGCGGCACGGACAGGCTTATTAAGGTATAAGCAGCTCCGTTGCCTGATGTTTCTTTATATGACTTATATGAACCGAAAGCAGTTATAACTATCTTTTTCGCCTGATCGTTATTCTTGCTGAGTTTTTCTATAAACTCGACGCCATTCATCTTCGGCATATGCAGGTCTGTGATAATCAGGTCATAATCTTTTGCTTCTGACTTAGTCAGTCCAACCAGACCGTTTTCTGCCGTATCTACTTCGTGTCCGCCCATTTTAAGTATTTCGGCATAGCCCATTCTGGTATGCTCTTCATCATCAACAACAAGTATCTTCAGCTCTTCCATATTATCATCTCTCATTGTCATACTTGATTATTTCACCATGCTGGTAAATAGGGAATACCGTAGAGACCGTGTTTTTGTATACAAGCTGCTGTCTCCCTTCAAATGCAGTAAGAAGAGTGTAGTTATCAAATCCTATAAGGCTGCCTCTGATTTTCACACCATTAATAAGGAAGCTAACTATAGGTGATCTTGATTTTCTGACTTCGTTAAGAAATATATCCTGCATAGGCGGTCTTGTATGTCTTGGGTGTTTACCCTGGTGAGCGTTATAGTATATTTTAGATATAAAGTCTATATCTACCACCGTTTTAGCGGCGGCAACAGTAGCTATATCGTTTTTATTCAGCATTATTTTGATCTCAGCATCGTCTATAATGATGTGATACTGATCAAAGTCGCTGACACGTCCTCTGAATCTCTCTTTGTTTTTCATAATAAACATAAGAGGAATTTTTTTTCGTCCTCGCATTATGCATAAAAACAAATTCTATCTGTGCGTGAAATGTAGATCCTGTTTCCATAATAAAGCCTTCCTGGGTAACCTGTATATTGATTATAAAGTGTTTATTACTGTTGACAAGTTTTAATTTTGTCCACGCCGCTATTGTTATTATTTTGCCGTTTTAAAAAAATGTGTTATAAATGTTCATAAATCTTTTGACTTTTAAACAATTTAATAATTATAAAAATCACTGACAAATTTAGTCAAAATCGCTTGTCAACAATTTCCAAATGCCTTATTATTACTACAACTATATTTATAATATAATACTAAGAGGTCACTATGCGTTTTAAGGCTGTCAAAGATGAGATTTATTCTTTTATCCAATATGCTAATAGTTTTACATCACCTAAAAACCTAAATACCGTTCTACAGAACATCCTCATTGATGCTGAAAGCGATGGCGTTACCCTTAGAGCCACAGATATGCAGGTAGGATTTTCCGGTAAGGTTGAAGTCTCAGTAGAGCAGACCGGTACTGCAACTGTATCAGGAAAGAAGCTTCTGGATATTATAAAAGAGATACCTGACGGATCTGTTATTGATTTTACTTTTGACGGATCAAAGATCAATATCGATTCAGGTAAATCAAGCTTCAAGCTGTCAACGATAAGCATGAGATTTTCCCTACGATGGCTGAGATATCACCTGAATACTATCTTAAGATCAAATCTGAACTTCTTTATGATCTTCTTAAAAAGACCAGCTTCTGTATTTCAACAGACGCATCAAAGATAGAATACACAGGTTCTCATATGGCTGTTTACGGAGACAAACTAGAAATCTCTGCAGCAGATTTTCAAAGGATAGCTACAAGCAGTATTAAATTCGATGAAGATTATTCAAATGAATTTATGATCAACATACCTAGAAAGACTGTTATGGAACTTATGAAAATACTCGAGCAGTCAGAATATGTTGAGATTGAAACAGATAGAAAACAGATAATCTTTACTATAGGCGAAGTTAAAATATTTAGTAAGCTTATAGAAAAATACATTAAAAGCATTACGAAGCTCTTTACAAATGAGTTTCCTATGCAGGCAAAGCTCAACAGGTCCATGTTTCTCGATGTAATTAAGAGAGTTTCAGCGATCACTAGTGAAGTGACTCACGGTGTTGTTTTATCTTTTAAAGATGAATCACTTATTATATATTCTCTCGAGACTGAGTATGGCACTGGTCATGAAACAGTAGATGATTTCGAGTATGAAGGTCAGCCTATAGATATCATCTTCAATGCTAAACATATCGCTGAGATGATTAGCAGTATAGAGTCTGATTATTTCTATCTTAAAATGATGGGCGAACGTAATCCTGCTATTTTACTGCCTGAGAGCGGTGCATATAAATACCTTGTAGTGCCTATATCTATTAACAGGTACTAATGTTTACTGAGAGGGTCAGGCTACTTAATTTTCGCAATCATACTGACTCGATATACGATTTTGAAAGATTAAATTATCTTGAAGGGGGGGACAATGGCGCAGGTAAAACATCTGTGCTTGAGTCCCTTTTTATTTTATTCAATCTAAAGAGTTTCAGACAGCAGACAGTTAAAAAGGCTATGAAGTTTCATTCTGATTTCTTTCAGGTCTCAGCGAAGTGTTCCAGCGAAGGTATAGGTTCTACTTTTCATTACAGGTACGAGAAATCAGCAGAGCTAAAGGATAATAGCGGTAAAATCACTGATAAAGCAGAGTATTTATCTTTGCATCCCTGTATATGCTATTCACCTGAGTTTAAGCAGCTCGTCTCTGATGATCAGGATGACAGACGAAGGTTCATCGACAGATTATCATTTCATATCGATAAAGGTCATTTTGACCGCCTCACGGATTTGAAGCGTTTAAATAGTATGAAGGTACTCGAGCTTAAGAAACTTCGTTTAAATAATGCTTATATCGATTCTCTTAACGAAAAAATCGTTGAGCTCTCGGATAAGATATCGGGCACACGAAGATGCACTACAGGACAGATAAACTCTCATATGATTAAAATATACGAAGAATCATGTTTCAAAGACTCTTTTAAGCTGGATTTTAAATCAAATGTTTCCGACAGATCTATACTGACCAAAGAAAAAGAGGAGAAAAGACTGTTATACGGGAGTTCCAGAGACAGATTTTATTCCGTTTCCGGTGACAGGGTTTACGACAGGTTTTCATCTTTTGGTCAAAAGAAATCTTTTGTTCTAATATCGCTCGCTTCGGGGGGGCTGAAACTGCTTGAGAAAAGCGGCAAAAATGATATAATAACCCTGCTGGACGACTTCGAAGCGGGGGGGCTCGATGAAAACCGCACTGAGAGGTTATTTCAGCTTTTTGAAAATAGTGCCCAGATTTTCATTACCGGTGTTAAAAATTACAGATTTGAAAACATCCACACAATCAAAATACAGGTGAAAGATGAAGAAGGAATTGAATAGCTACAGCGAAGATTCTATTCGCGTACTGGAGGGGGGGTTAGAGCTGTACGTCAACGCCCCCCCGGAATGTATATCGGTTCAGTAGGTCAAAGGGGGGGTCTGCATCACTTGGTTTACGAGGTTATAGATAACTCTATTGACGAAGCCTCTGCTGGTTATTGTGACACAATCAGCATAACCATCCATATAGACGGTTCATGTACTATCGAAGATAACGGTCGAGGTATCCCTGTCGGTATCCACCCGAAGGTCGGAAAGCCCACTGTTGAAGTTGTTATGACAACACTTCACGCAGGTGGTAAATTCGACTCAGGGTCATATTTCGCATCAGGTGGTCTTCACGGTGTAGGTATTTCTGTAGTGAATGCACTTAGTGAGTTCACAGAAGTTACCGTAAAACGTGACGGCGGTGTTTATTACCAGAAGTACGAGCGTGGTGTCGCTGTTACAGAGTTCAGACAGACAGGTAATACCGATAAGAAGGGTACTAAGGTAACTTTTAAACCTGATCATGAGATTTTTGAAACCCTTGATTTTTCATATGAAGTTCTCACAAGACGTTTCCGTGAGCTTGCTTTCCTTAACAGCGGTCTCAGGATTAAGGTTGTCGATGAGAGATACGATAAATCTGACGACTATTTTGCCGAGGGCGGTCTTAACAGTTATATTAAGTATCTTAACAAGGCTAAGCAGCTTATTATCCCTGAACCTATCTATCATGTAGAGATGTATGAAGATGCTGTTCAGGTTGAGTTTGCTATTATTTATAACGATTCCTACACAGAAAATCTGTATTCATTTGTAAACAATATCCACACTGAAGAGGGTGGTACTCATGAGGCTGGCTTTAAGGCCGGTTATACAAAAGTTTTCAACAGTTTTGTCAACAAACATGGACTTAATAAAGATAAGATGAACCTTACGGGTGATGATGTACGTGAAGGTATGTCGCGATTATCTCCATCAGACTGAACGAACCTGTTTTCGAAGGTCAGACTAAGACTAAATTGGGTTCGGCTGTAGCTAAATCTGCCGTTGAATCTGTTATGGGTAAGTTTCTTCCTGACTTTTTCGAAGAGAACCCAACCATTATTAAAAAGATTCTTGAAAAGGCTATGCAGGCATATCGTGCCAGAGAAGCAGCAAGAAAGGCGAAGGAGCTTACAAGACGTAAAAACGTTCTTGAGGTTTCAACACTTCCCGGTAAGCTTGCCGACTGTCAGGAGAAAGACCCTGCCAAGTCTGAAATTTTTATAGTTGAGGGTGATTCTGCGGGTGGTTCTGCCAAGCAGTGCCGTGACAGAAGAACTCAGGCGATACTCCCACTTAAGGGTAAGATACTCAATGTCGAGAAGGCACGTTTCGATAAACTACTTTCAAATAACGAGATCAGAACAATAATAACCGCACTGGGTACAGGTATCGGTAAAGACGATTTTAATGTAGAGAAACTACGTTACCATAAAATCATAATCATGACGGATGCCGATGTGGACGGTGCTCACATCTCAACACTTATAATGACATTCTTTTTCAGATATATGAGAGATATAGTCGAGCGTGGATATTTATACATAGCCAGCCCACCGCTTTATAAGGTAAAGAAGGGTAAGGCTGAGAGATATATACAAAACGAAGAGGTTATGGTGGATTATCTTCTCGATCTGGGTCTTGACGGAATCGATATAGCCCACGTTTCACATCAGAGATACAAGGAGCTCCTCCAGAACCTTATTAAGCTTAACCGTATGGTTAATAAATTCGAGAAGAAAGGGTTTGGCAGAAAGCTGGTTAAATTGCTTGCTACACATCCGGAGCTTAACGCTTCCAAGCTTGAAGATAAAGAGTATGTAGATAATCTTTACACAGCCATGGATGAGAATGGAATTACAGCTGATTATATCGATAAAGAGATCGAGTTTAATCATGAGTACGGCAGGTATAACATTAAGCTGGTAACTAACAGTGTCACTATTGCCGTGAATACAGACCTGCTTTCAACCCCCCCTGAGTTCAGAGAGCTTCGTAGACTTGGTGTTTATCTTAGCGAGATAGGTAAAGCACCTTATAAGATTAAAGTCGATGATGAGATAGTAAATTTCGACACACTCACTGAGTTTGTCGGTTTTATAGAGGCTCGCGGAAAGAAAGGCCTTAATGTTCAGAGATATAAGGGTCTTGGTGAGATGAACCCGGAGCAGCTTTGGGAGACAACCGTCGATCCTGACCGCAGAACTCTTTACAGGGTACGCATCGAAGATGCGGAAATGGCAAATGAACTGTTTTCACTCCTTATGGGTGATGTAGTTGCTCCAAGGCGTGAGTTTATCGAAAACAACGCATTAAACGTTAGAAATCTTGATATCTAGGTGAAATAAATGTCTGAAAATAAAAGTAATATTGTAGATATTAGCATTGAGGATTCCGTACAGAATTCTTACCTCGATTATGCTATGAGCGTTATCGTAGGGCGTGCTCTTCCTGATGTACGTGACGGTCTCAAACCTGTACATAGACGAGTTCTTTTCTCCATGAGCGAGATGGGTGTACATTATAACAAATCATATAAGAAATCGGCTCGTATAGTCGGTGACGTTATCGGTAAGTATCACCCGCACGGTGATTCTGCTGTTTATGATACTCTCGTGCGTATGGCACAGGATTTCTCTCTCAGATACCCTCTGATAGATGGTCAGGGTAACTTCGGTTCTGTTGACGGCGACTCTGCCGCGGCTATGAGGTATACGGAGATAAGGCTTGCAAAGATAGCTGACGATCTCCTTGCTGATCTCGATAAAGATACAGTTGATTTTGCTGAAAACTACGACGGTTCTATGATGGAGCCCGTTGTTCTTCCTACAAGAGTTCCTGCTCTGCTGGTAAACGGTACAAGCGGTATCGCTGTCGGTATGGCTACAAATATACCGCCTCATAATATCACGGAGATAGTCACAGCCCTTAAGCATATGGTTGATAACCCCCCCGACTATACTACCGAAGATATCCTCAGTATAGTTAAAGGTCCTGATTTCCCCCCCACTGCAGGTATGATCATGGGCAGTAAGGCAACCATGGAAGCTTACAGAACAGGTAGAGGCTCTATCACTATCAGGGCAAAAGTCCTTTTTGAAGAGACTAAAACGGGCAAACCCGTTATTGTTGTAAGAGAGATTCCGTACCTTGTTAATAAAGCTAATATGATCGAAAAGATCGCTGAGCTCGTCCGTGATAAGAAGGTCACAGGTATTACAGACCTGCGTGACGAATCTGATAAGGACGGTATCAGAGTTGTAATAGAGTTGAAAAAGGGTGAGAATGCGACGTTGTTCTCAACAGACTTTATAAATTCACTCAGCTTCAGACATCTTTCGGATTTAATATGGTGGCTATCGTTGACGGTAAGCCTCAGACCCTTTCTCTGCAGCAGATACTTGAGGAATTCCTTAAGCACAGGGTGACTGTGGTTACCCGCAGGACTCAGTTTCTTCTGAGAAAGGCTGAAGCAAGACTCCATATTTTAGAAGGACTTATCAAAGCAGTCGAGAATATTGATGAAGTCATTAAGACTATCAAAGCATCGAAAGATACTGCTGATGCTAAGATAAACCTTTGTGAAAAATTTGGTTTCTCCGACCTTCAGGCTCAGTCTATCCTTGAGATGAGACTGCAGAAACTTACAGGTCTGGAAATTGAAAAACTCAAAGATGAATACGAATCAACACTTAAAGATATAGAATACTACCAGAGCATTCTTGGAAACAGATCCGTTATGATGGGGGGGCTTATCAATGATGAGCTTCAGGAAGTTCTTGATAAATACGGTGATGAGAGAAGAACAGAGATAGCTCCTGGGCTGCAGGAATTCGAAGACGAAGACCTTATACCTAACACTGAGAAGGTCGTGACAATGACACATCAGGGTTATATTAAATCCACACTCCTTTCAAGCTATGTCGCTCAGAAACGCGGCGGAAAAGGTAAGACGGGGGGGGCAGGGAGTAAAGAGGAAGATTTCGTTGAACGGATCATAGTCACCACTAACCATACAAGGCTTATGTTCTTTACTAATACTGGTAAAGTTCATTACCTTAAGGTATATACACTCCCTGAGGCACAGCGTGATGCAAAAGGCAGACACATATCTAACCTACTCACTCTTGAACCGGATGAGTTTGTGGCTTCTGTATTACCTATGCCGACTGATATTACTGAAAAATATCTATTTTTCGCTACTAAAGACGGTGTTATCAAAAAGACAAGTCTCGACGATTTCCGCAGCGGTAGAAGCGGTATCGTAGCTATTAAACTCCGTGACGGAGACGAGATAGTTACAGCTGATATCACAACAGATGAGGATACGGTTATCCTTTCCTCTAAATCAGGTAAGACTATACAGTTCTCTTCAACAGATGCCAGACCTATGGGCAGAAGCACCAGCGGTGTGCGTGGTATCAACCTAGAGGCCAGAGACGAACTGGTAAGTATGGAGGTTCTCACCGGAGCACCGCACATACTCGCTGTTACTGCAGGTGGTTACGGAAAGAGAACCCCCCCTGTTGAAGAATACAGACTCCAGACCAGAGGCGGAAAAGGTATCAAGCTTTGCAGAGTCAGCCTAAGACAGGCTTTGTCTGTGGGTCGAAGCAGGTTAATGATAACGATGATGTTATGATCATAACAAAATCAGGTAAAACAATAAGAATTGAAGCCGCAGGTATTTCAACAATGGGCAGGGACACTATGGGTGTTAAGCTTATGGATATCGGTGATGATGATATAATAGCATTTGCAGTAATTAAAGAGGGGGGGACAATCAATGGCGACAGTGATGGACGGGAAAGCTCTGGCGGAGAAGGTGAGAGCGGAACTCAAGACTAAAGTAGAAGATTATAAAGCAAAGACCGGACGTGTGCCGGGGGGGCTTGCTGTGGTTTTGGTGGGTGAAGATCCTGCCAGCCAGGTTTATGTAAGAATGAAGAACAAAGCATGTGAGGAAGCAGGCTACAAATCTATTGTTAATAGAATGCCTGAGACAACCACCACTGAGGAGCTTCTTGCTGTTGTTAATGAGTACAATAACGACGATACTATAAACGGTATCCTTGTTCAGCTACCGCTGCCTGATCAGATCAATGAGAATCAGGTTTTATACGCTATAGACCCTAAGAAGGATGTTGACGGTTTCCATCCGTTTAATGTCGGTCTTATGAATATCGGTGATGATACACTCTTTCCGTGTACCCCCCCTTACGGGTGTATGAAGTTCTTCGAAGAATACGGCATAGAGACATCAGGGAAGAGAGCTGTTGTTATCGGCAGAAGCAATATTGTCGGTAAACCTATGGCATCACTCCTTATCAAGCGAACTGCACTGTTACCGTTTGCCACTCAAGGACACAGAATATCGCAGATGTCTGCAAAGAGGCTGATATTATAGTTGCAGCTATCGGCAGAGCTGAGTATGTAACTGCTGATTTTGTTAAAGACGGTGCTGTTATTATAGACGTTGGGATGAACCGCAAAGATGACGGAAAGCTGTGCGGCGACGTGGCTTACGATGAGGTTGCTGAAAAGGCAAGCTTTATCACCCCCCCTGTACCCGGCGGTGTAGGTCCTATGACAATCGCTATGCTTCTTGCCAACACTATGAAGGCGTTCGAAGCTACCTTATAGTCGTTAATGAAAAGTATAATCAGAACCGTAAAGGCTGCCTCGCTTGATCGCTTGGCAATAAATGATTTTTAACTATGGATACGATATATGCGGCTCTCAGTCCGCTGATACCATCAGCTGTTATAGTTATCCGCATTTCAGGCTCAGATGCAGGTCGTGTGTTCAGTCTTCTGGGGGGGACTGACGATCTTCAGCCGAGGCGTGTATATAATCTTACATATAGCGGGTCAGTTAGAGATGATGTCCTTGTGACATTCTTTAAAGGGCCCGCATCTTATACCGGCGAGGATGTGGTCGAGATATCCTTTCACGGTAATCCACTTATTATTTCATCTGCATTTTCAGACTTTGAGCATCTCGGTATGAGAGGTGCTGAACCGGGTGAATTTACCAAAAGAGCATTCCTTAACGGAAAGATGGATTTGACTCAGGCAGAATCAGTTGCAGAATTGATAGATTCCAAAACAAAAAAAAGGGATCGACTATTCTTTTGACCAGCTGAGAGGCTCTATGAGGGACGAAATAAATTCTCTAAGGTCTTTGTTTATCAATATACTTACTATCGTTGAAGCCCACATAGACTTCCCTGAGGAGGATATCGCTGAAGCACATCATGAAATCGTCTTTGAAAACCTCAATCGCTTGCAAATAGAGGTGTCACAGATCATTTCATCATATGTTTCACATAAGATTCTTCGTGACGGTTTTCGTATAGCAATCGTTGGAAAACCAAATACTGGAAAATCATCACTCATGAATTATCTGCTAAAAGAAGATAGAGCTTTGGTTTCTGAAGTTGCAGGAACTACCAGAGACTATATAGAATCATCTTTGGTTTTGGGCGGCGTACCTGTCTCGCTTGTGGATACTGCAGGAATGAGATTTACGGATAACGCTATCGAAAAAGCAGGTATTGACAAGACTTTAGAGCTAATAAAAGATGCGGATCTCGTTGTTGTGCTCCTCGACAGCTCCAGAGAGCTGGACGATGAGGACAGGAATGTGTTGAATATTACCAATGATTTAGACAGGATTGTCGTTTCTAATAAGTGCGATGAGACTAGTGTTCTTACAGATATAGATGTTGATTGTACTGTCTCTGTTAAGCAGGGGGGGACTAATATGTCTGAGTTTATTAAGCTGTGTGAAGCACGTGTGGCTCAGTCTGATTCAGAGATGTATAATAAGTCTATCATGGTTACTGAGCGTCAGAAGTTCTTTTTCAGTCAGATATTGGATTCTATAGACAGGTTGAGTTCTTATACTGAGATAGATTTTGATATTTTCGAGTTTGAACTTAATTCTTCTCTGAGATTATTGTCAGAAATAACAGGATTGTCCTATACTGAAGACATTCTTTCGAATATTTTTGATAGTTTCTGTATAGGGAAATAACTTAAATTATATATTGTGGAAAAGTTGAATGTTTCACGTGAAACATAGCGATTATATAGGTGTAGTATGCTTGAATATGGAAAGAAGTACGATGTTATAGTGGTTGGTGCCGGTCATGCAGGTTGTGAGGCGGCTCTTGCTTCTGCGAGGATGGGGGGGGCGGATACACTGCTTTTTACGATATCTGTGGAGTCTTTGGCACAGATGAGCTGTAATCCTGCCATCGGTGGACTCGCAAAAGGTAATATTGTCAAAGATATAGACGCACTCGGCGGCGAAATGGCGAAGAATATAGATGAAACAGGGATACAGTTTCGTATTCTGAATATGAAAAAAGGTCCAGCCGTTAGAAGCAGCCGTGCTCAGGCAGATAAGGAGCTTTACCGCCAGAGAATGCTTGAAGTGATAATGAATCAGGATAAGCTTGATCTCAAGCAGGCTATGATAAACGGTATAGAGGCGGAAAAAGGGGGGGAGATAGTCGGTGTCGTAAGCGATATCGGAATGCTTTACAGAGCAAAGAAGGTGATACTTTCCACAGGTACATTCCTGAAAGGATTGATTCATGTTGGTGATAGTAACTATAGTGCCGGGCGGATGAACGAATTCGCATCAATAGAGCTTGTGGATTCACTTCATAAGAACGGTTTTGTTACTGAACGCTTGAAAACAGGGACTCCTGCGAGGCTTGATGTAGGTACAATCGATTTCAGCAAGATAGAAGAACAGCCGGGAGATTTCCCTCCTATACCGTTTTCATTTGAGACTAAAGAGATACTCCTTCCGCAAGTACCATGCTATATAACCTACACAAATGAAAAGACCCATGACATCATAAGAGCAAACATGCATAGATCGCCGCTTTATGGTGGAGTTATACAAGGGGGGGTAGGACCAAGGTATTGCCCATCTATAGAGGATAAGGTTAAAAAAATTTCCTGAAAAGGATAGACATCAGATCTTTTTGGAGCCTGAAGGGTTAAAATCAAGAGAATACTATGCAAACGGTTTCTCATCATCACTCCCGATAGATGTACAGATTGCAATGTATCGGTCTGTGCCGGGGGGGCTTGAAAACGTTGAGTTCGTGAGACCTGCGTACGCTATCGAGTATGATTTCGTACAACCGACGGCACTGCACCCCCCCACAATGGAGACGAAATCCATAAAAGGTCTGTACTTCTCAGGTCAGCTTAACGGAACAAGCGGATACGAAGAGGCTGCCGCACAGGGGGGGCTTGTTGCAGGGATAAATGCCGTCCTTGCGATAGATAATAAAGAGCCGATGATCATTCAGAGGGACGAGAGCTATATCGGTGTTATGTGTGATGATCTTGTAAATAAAGGTGTCGATGAACCATATAGGATGTTCTCTTCAAGAGCTGAATACAGGCTTTGGCTGAGAGAGGACAATGCAGAAACACGTCTTCTTGAGAAGGGCTATAAGCTTGGGCTTATATCAAAGACCAGATACGACAGATATAAGGCTGAGAATGATATCTTTGAGGCTGAGATAGAGAGGCTTGCAGGGATAAGGATAAACCCGAACGAAGAGAATATTCAAAGATTAGAAAAATATAATGTCGCACCAAGGAGCGGACTCACGGCAAAAGAGCTCCTGCGTAGACCGGAAATAAAATATGAAGACATAAAAGAGATGTTCGGCGGCTTGGAGTCTGATAAACTCTCTGAGCAGGTCGAGATAGCCGTAAAGTACGAAGGTTATCTCAATAAGCAGATGGAAGAGATAAAGAAATTCAATAAAATAGAGAGTGTCAAGATACCGGAAGAGATTGTTTATGCCGATATACATGGGCTCAGAAGAGAGTATGTAGAGAAACTGAACAGTATAAAACCTGCTACATTGGGGGGGCAGGCGAGCAGAATAAAAGGTATGACCCCCCCTGCTGCTGTATCGTTATTGCACGTATATATAATGAGTAAAAAAATGAATATAAAAGAATATCATGATTTTAATGAAGAGCAGCTAGAGCTGATAGAAAAATTCTACAGGATACATTTAGATGCTAAGTTGAATCTGACGAGAATAAAGGACAGAGAGGATTTTTACCGCAAACATGTGCTGGACAGCTTTCTGCTCTATACAAGATACACGAAAATACTAAAAGGGCGTGTTGCGGATATCGGAACTGGGGGGGGCGGATTCCCCCCCGGTGTGATACTTGCGATAATGTATCCTGAGCTTAAATTCAGCCTGATTGACAGTATCGCAAAGAAGTGCAAATTTCTCGAAGATGCGGTCAGTGAGCTGGGGGGGCTAGAGAATGTTGAAGTTATAACATCCAGATGTGAAAATATCAAAAACAGGAAATTTGAGACGATCCTTTCGAGGGGGGGAGTGGCAAAAGTTGATCAAATGATTAATTATACGATAAAGTTAGCCGATAAGGATTGTGTGTGGGTTCTATATAAGGGTGAACAGGTGAAAGAGGAACTGTTTGCCGCCAAAGTTTCATTAATAAATAAAAAGCTGGAGTATATAAATGTCAGATACGATACGCCGATTCAGAGGACTTATACTATCATTAACCGTGCTGGTGATACTGGCAGGTTGTACAACAACTGACCTGCAAATCCAAAAAGAAAAACCGCTGAGGCTTTTCAACCGTGAATATTATGCAGTTAAAAATCTGACCAGATCAGACATCAGGAAGATGAAGAGCCTGATGGAATCAGAAGATAAGTCCGCCGCAATGACAGCAGGCTCATACTTGGCAGGCATTATGTGCGTAATGATCAACTTGAAGAGGGCTACAGCCTTTTAAAAGAGAATATGAATGACAGTTACCTTGATAGATTTATAAAGGTATCGGGTCATCTTTGGCTTTATGACGCTGCTGTTAAATCGAATGATGAGATTATGGCTGAAAGAGAGCTGGAGTATCTGAAAAGTATAGAGATGGACGAAGTGGCCACGAAGGCATTTAAGCATTATTGTGCTCAGGAGAAAAGGGGGGGCGTAAATGATGATGACGTAAAAGCTTGTGTGGTGGCAGAAGAGCCAGTGGGTGAATCCGAGGTAGAGATAGAGATATTTGAGACGCCTATAAATATTGACGAGAAGGCTGAAGGCGAGACGCCTTTGATGGAAAAAATAGTAGTAAACGTCACATCGGCAGAGAGCGACCCTCAGTTGATAGAAGCTATGCTGTATTCCATAAGCAAGCTGGGCGTTGATGTGGAACTGGATTTCGAAGGTACTAGGACAGATTACGATTTTAAACTGGATGCTAAATCTAAGATTATAACATCAAAGACAAATATGTATGAATTCGGCTTAGATCTTGAAAAGTCGTTCGAAGAGGCAGTGAATCTGGCAATGCTGAATGGCGGACTTAATCTTGTTCTGGGTTACACTGAAAGGCTTTATGAGAAAGCAATTGAGATAGAGGAAAAATATAAAGATACGGATATAAAGGTTTACAAGTTTAATGTAGAGGATCAGTCTTTTCAGAGCACTCTTAAAAGTATCAAAGATGAATTGGGTGAAGATGCGACAATCTCATTTGCAGTCGCAGGTAGCGAAAAGCAATTAGTAAAGGTAGTTCCGTTCCTCCGTTTCTATTCTGAAAAACCTGACAAGACAATAATAGCGTGTGCTGTTGAAGGTTTTGGAAAACTGTTCTTTAATCAGGAATATATAGAGTATTTCAGAGGGGGGGCGTATGTAGTTACGGAAGTTTTGCTGTTAGGCAATGCCGAGATAGAGCAGTTCAACAGAGAGTATCATAATGACTATGAAAAGCTGCCCACTATAAAAGATATGCTGGGTTACGATCTGGTTATCTTCATGGAAAAACTTAAGAACCCTTCATTCCTGACAGAGTACCTGACAGGTATAAAGTCGCTCGACGAAGGTAAGACAACAAGAGACCTCGAAGCGTACAAGATAGTGACATCAAAGAAGATAAAGAAGCTGGTAAACTAGGTTATTCAACTTCGATAAGTCTATAAGATGTTGAGCCTATCCCCCCCATCTTCTCCGAATGTGAAAGCTGTATGTTGGAGTCGACTTCAGGATAACGCTCTTTAAACGGATCTGTACCGCCGTATGCTTTTGTCACCATGTCCATACATGCTCTGTCGAGAGCCACAGGATCAGTTGAGGCTGCGAATCCTATATCGGCAACCACAGGTCTGTCGTTACCAGGGTAACAATCGCAAGCCGGTGAGACTGATAGGATAACGTTTAAATATATAAGATTGCCGTCGAGAGCCTTAACGACACCAGCGGCATACTCTGCCATTTTGGTCTGAGTAGATGTCGATGAAGCATCCCAATTTATGTGTATCGCTCCCTGAGGGCAAACACTGATACACATAGCACAACCCGTACAGTCCTTATTAATAAAAGCTGTAGGGGGGGTCATATCTATTGCTTTGGAAGCACAAAATGACAAACATCTTCCGCAGGAGGTACAAAGCTCGGCAACGACTGTGGGTTTTGAGTCTGAATGCATATCCAGCTTACCTTGTCTGCATGAGCATCCCATAGATAGGTTCTTTATCGCCCCCCCTCCGAATCCGGTCACTTCATGCCCTTTAAAATGTGAGACCACAACCATCCCGTCAGCAGAGACAATATCAGCAGCAAGCTTAACGGAAGAGAGAACCTCTCCGTCTATATCGACAGGGACTGAGTTATCACCACGAAGTCCATCCGCTATAATAACGGGTACTTGAAGGGTGGAATAATTGAATCCATTCAGGGTTGCGTTATGAAGGTGGTCAACACTATTAGTACGCATGCCGACATAAAGAGTATTAGTATCAGTTAGGTAAGACTTAGTCCCTATGAAATTAAGCTTCTCTATGATAGGTCGTAAAAAAATAGGGCGTGAAAAGGCTGTATTGCCGAGCTCACCGAAGTGAGTTTTTATAGCGATGAGATCACCCTTTTTAAACATTTTTTCAGGTGAACAGCGGTTGATTAGTTTCTTAACTTTGAGAAGCGGGCTCTTGTTTTTTTTACAATCTATAGTGGAAAAGAAAACATCTGTTGGCATGTTAGTCCCCCCCTTATTTGGTATAATACTCTACACACAATGATAAAGGGTGAAAAGATGGAATTCAAGAAGTTAGTAGAAAAAAAGATTTAGCTTCCGCGGGTATCTGGATCAGAAAGTTGAAAAAGATAAGATTGATCTTATTTTAGAAAGTAGTATACTATCACCAAGTGCAGCTAACAGACAACCGTGGAAGGTTTATATCGTAGAAGACGAGGGAGTGAAAGAGAAGATATATGCCGGCTACGATAGGGACTGGTTCAGAGAAGCTCCGTTAATTGTTGTGTTTACAGGGCTAATGGATGAAAACTGGGTGCGTGGTGACAAGGCAGATTATCTGATGTGTGATGTCACTATAATTGCTGACTACTTTATACTTGCGGCCACTGAGCAGGGGGGGCTGGGGGGGACTTGCTATATCGCAGCGTTTGACGAGGATGTTGTGCATAAAGCACTGGAACTGCCAGAGAATGAAAAGGTACTTCTGTTGACACCTCTTGGGTATCCTAAAGAGGGTGTGACAAGGGAGAGAGTCAGGAAGAGTGCCGAACAAGTAGCTACATTTATCTAAAAGAAGGATCAGTATGAGCAATGATTTTTATATAGGAAGACAACCTATCCTCAATGAGAAGGGGGGGCAGATAGATGCCTATGAGCTGCTTTACAGGCAGCCGGGTGAGAACAGTGCGAATGTCACGGATAATTCAGCCGCCACTGCAAGAGTCCTTATAAATGCGATACAGAATATCGGGCTTGAGAGTCTGCTCGGAGGGAAGAAGGGGGGGTTTATAAATGCCGATGAAGGGATAATCCTTGAAGGCGTTATAGATATTCTGCCTAAAGATCAATTTGTTATAGAGATTCTCGAAACAACTAAAGTTACTGACGAGATTGTAGACAAGATTACAGAATATAAAAAGCAGGGGGGGTATACCTTTGCCCTAGACGATATGGTTTTGACCAAAGAGTATTTCGATACATTCAAGAGGCTGTTCGGTGTTGTTGATATTATAAAGATCGACTATATGTTCTGCGATAAAGAGCAGTTGAAAAAGAATATGATGATATTCAAGAAGCTGAATGTAAAGATGCTGGCGGAAAAGGTGGAGACAATAGAGGACTACGAGTTCTGCAAAGAGCTGGGCTTTTTCTTCTATCAGGGGGGGTATTACTTTGCCAAGCCTGTCGTTATCACACAAAAATCTGTAGATCCGTCTAAACTTGCGACACTTAAACTGATAAATATGCTCAGAGAGGATGCCGAAGCTCACGTTCTCGAGGGCGAAATCAAGAACTATCCGGCATTATACATAAATCTGCTGAAGTTTATGAATTCCGCCGCGTTTTTTTACCAAGGGGGGGAATGTAAGCTCTATAAAGCACGCCATAGCACTACTCGGCAGACAAAACCTTACTAAGTGGCTATATCTGATTCTATATGCAGGTCCAAATAACGACAGCTTCGACAATCCGCTCTTGATTACTGCACAGATAAGAGCGAGAGCAATGGAGAATATATGTAAGGAATCAACTATAGGCGAGGCTTTGTCTGATTCGGCGTATTTAGTCGGACTTATATCACTGATGGACGTTGTATTTAACAAAGAGATATCAGATGTCGTCAAGGAGCTGAATATCGAGCAGTCCATAAAGGACGCTGTCATAAATGGAACTGGGAAGCTGGGGGGGAAACTGCTTCGAATGCTTAAGGATTATGAAGAAGATAACATCGAAGAGATGGAGAAGCACCTTGCAGATTTTGGCTTAGTGCCGAAAGATTTAACAGGATTATAGTAGAAAGTTTTGATTATGCCTGCAATATTTCAGGGGGGGAGTGCAACTAAACGGATTCAGTATATATTACAATAATTTAGATATATGTCGTGCTATATTTGTTCTATTTGAAGAAACATTAAAAATATAGTATTGACGTACTCAAGATTTTTTGTAAATATATGAAGTATTAGAACAAGTGTGTGTGTAATAAACAGTGTTCTGAATCTGTTTAGGGAGTGATCATGAAGAGAGAGAAATCCGAATACGCCGTGCAGGCTGTTAGTAACGCTATAGATATATTGGAACTGCTTGGCGACCAAGATCACGAGCTCAGTATCACAGATATAGTCACTGAACTGGGACTGACCAGAAGCAATGTTAATAAACTATTATCAACATTAGAACTTCTCGGTTATGTCGAGCACAATAGATACACAGGAAACTTCAGACTTGGAGTCAAAACTTTTCAGATTTCTCAGGCTTATATCAATAAACTCAATATTATTGAAATCTCCATACAGGTTTTACAGCAACTCAAAAATGACACAAGCGAATCATCATACATCAGTGTGCTGCGTGACGGTAATGTTGTCTATCTGAATGTCATTGAGACAGAGCAGGCTGTTAGAGTTCTTCCGAGGATAGGTAATGTCGGACCGGCATATGCCACAGCCACAGGTAAAGCTCAGCTTGCGTACTACGACTCGATTGAACTGGAGAAACTCTACTCAGGCGAGTTTCAGAGGATCACACCTAACAGTATCGGCAACTTTGACCAGTTGAAAGAGGAGCTGGCTGAGATCAAAAGGATGGGCTACGCGATAGACAACGAAGAGTATGAGCTCGGAGTCAGATGCGTCGGTGCACCTATCAAAGATTTTATGGGGGGGAATGTTATAGCGGGAATAAGTGTCTCTGCTCCGTCTGAAAGAATGGCTATAGAGCATATACATGAGCATGTAGCTCCTATTGTCACAGACGCTGCGAGGCTGCTGTCCAAAAAAATTCGGATACAGGGAATTTGACGAAGACAAGAAATAATTCTACTTCTTCCTTGTAAACAAAACTTTTCAGGGGGGGTTATATTCTGATATGAACCTCGAGCCAAACCACCAGATAATATTTTTCACGGCAGATACCGATCTGTTCACCACAGTGAAGAAGCATTTAAAATCCAACTCACAAAATTACGACTTACTGCTTATGAAAGATATCAACAGCTTTGAAACAGGGCTGAGTGAGTATAAGGTCGTGCTCAGTATCGTGGACCAGTCTTTGGGGGGGCTTTCAACCGTGGAGAGGGTGATCAATTTTCAAAAATATTCTAACCCTGAACTGCCGTTGATCATTATAACAGAAAAAGAGCTGCAGGAAGAGGTGGCAGACCTTATAGAAAAAGGTGCTGACGATTACGTAACCACGGACAACTTTATAAGACTCACCCCCCCTGTTATCAGAAGAGAGATTAAGGCGTATAACGAAATACAGGCAGGCAAGAGAGCGAGACAAGAGATCAAAGAGCTGATGAACATAATACAATCGGCAGAAGACGAGATATATATCCTCGGCGGAGACAGTTACCGTATTAAGTTTGCTAATCAAAAGGCTTTGCAGAATTTAGGTTATGCGATGCATGAGTTATATGGAAAGCATATTCAGGACATAGCAGAACAGATAATGCAGGTAAATGCCGAAGATGATGACAGGGCCACCAGCAGAGTTATGTTCAACACAAGGCTGATCAGGAAAGACGGAACAAAGTATCCTGCTCAGGCAGTATTCCAGACAGCAGAGACAGACGGGAGTACGGCGATACTCGGCATCATACATGACACAACAGAGGCTGAGAGTGCTAAACAGCACGCCTTGGTGTTGAATATGGCGATAGACGCGAGTGCTTCGGCTGTTACCGTCATAGACGAGAAATTTCAGATCATATATGCGAATAAGGCTCAGATAAATACGGCAGGTTCTACCAGACAAGAATTCATAGGTAAAAATATAACAGAACAAAGGCTTTATGAGAGCAGCGGTCTGGATTTCTTCGAAGCGTTGCAAAAGTGCAAAACAGGCGAAAGCTGGGTCGGAGAATATCAAAAGACAGGTGATGACGGGAGCGAATATATAGTTCTCGGCTCTGTTTCTCCAGTGCTTGCAGACGGGATAAATGTGACTAACATAGTTATTGTGGAAGAGGATATCACCGAGAGGGTAAGGATAAAATCACAGCTCCTGCATGCTCAGAAGATGGAGACGGTAGGGGGGGAGCTAACCAGTGGCATTGCACACGATTTTACAAATATGCTCACCGCTATAGGCGGATTTTCGTCGATAATGAAACGTAAGATGGATAAAGACAGCAGGTTTTATGTATATGCCGAAAAGATATCGGAACTGACTGTCAGGGCGAAAAGCCTGACTCAAAACCTTCTCACTTTCACCAGAAAAGAGAAGCAGGCAGAACGTGTGATTTGCGTAAACTCCCTTATAAAATCCGTGGGAGAATTCCTATCAATGGTTATAGGGAGCAGGATCGAGCTTAAATTCGAACTGCTCGAAGAGGACGTTAATATACTGGGCGACCCTGTACAGCTCGAACAGGTTATAATCAATCTGGCAACCAATGCCAGAGACGCCATAGAAAATGAAGGGGGGGTACTGTCTTTCAAAGTAGACAAATCTATGGTGAGTGATGAGAGTGCTCATGGCGGTTTCAGGGAATATGCAGTTATCAGTGTACGCGACAACGGGTGCGGGATACCTAAGAAGATAATGGAGACCATCTTTGAACCTTTTTATACAACGAAAAAAAGAGGGGGGGAAAGGGACAGGGCTTGGTCTTTACATAGTTACAGATATTATAGAGAGGCACAAAGGGACTATAGAGTGCCTGAGCGAAGAGGGGGGGAAGGGGGGGACAGAGTTTATTATCAAGCTCCCAATAACAGACGAGAGGATAGACGACCCTGCAGAAGATACTTCAGATATAGATGAAACCCCCCTGCAAAGAGTGCGAAGGTTCTTTTGGTGGAGGATGAGAAGGTAGTTCGGGAATCCCTTGCACATGCACTGGATATATACGGTTATGATGTTCGGGAGGCTGTGAACGGGAAAGAGGCTCTCGATATTTTCAAAGAGGATCACGCAGATATAGACTTAGTGGTGAGTGATATAGTTATGCCTGTGATGAGCGGTATAACGGCATATAAAGAGATGCTGGCAATTAAACCTGATATGAAAATAATATTTACTACCGGTTATGTGGGGGGGGAGGCTCACAGGAAAGAGGGCTTCATAGAAGAGGATCATGTAGTCATGATAAAACCCCCCCTTATTATAAAAGAATTAGTCAAGAAGATAGAAGAGATTCTGGCATAAAAAAAACACCACCCCCCCGAAGAATGGTGCTCTTATTATTATAACTTAAAACCCTAGGCAGGGCATTTACTGGATTCTACATATTCGACAATCTTATCTTTGATCGTCTTCACCGTATTTTCAAATTTATCCACATCCTTTTCGAGCAGAGTCATTCTGAATCCCGGAGTAGACGTAAAGAATGATGTGAGCGGAACGACGCATATACCCGTAGCACCAAGAAGGTAATAAACAAAACGCTTATCCATCTCCATGCGGCTTCCGTCTGTGAGATTTTCCACTATCTCTCTGACATCATCTAACCCTATCTTAAGCTTCTGTTGGTCGGATAATACGGCTTCGTTAAATACCACCGACATATAAAAAGCACCGTTTGAACGGTTGACAACCACGTATGGACAGTCTTTCAGTATGTTGTATGCGATGTTTGAGAGCTTTTCGTAGTGCTTGAGTCTCTCAGCAAGATACCCCCCCTGATATTCAGGATGAGACATAATAGGTGGTATGGATAGCTGAGGGAGGGTTGTTGAGCAAACCTCTGACATCTTCTGGTTTAGTATTGCATTGATAAAACGAGCAAAAGCCTCGTCTTTGTCAGCATTATAAACCTCCATCCATCCGCATCTTGCTCCCGGCCATGGGTATTCTTTTGATATACCTTCATGGATATACCCGGCACATCACCGATGATATCAGCCAGAGCTACGGTCTCCTGACCATTGTAGAGCATGTTGAGATAGATCTCATCGAAGATAAGCATGAGTTCGTACTCTTTTGCAATCTCTACGATCTTTCTCAGGTCTTCTTCAGTGTGTACATATCCTGTGGGGGGGTTATCAGGGTTTATTACCAAAATACCAACCACGGAATTAGAGCTTCTCACTTTTCTCTCGAGCTCTTTGAGGTCAGGTCTCCAGTTATCATAAGGGTTCATTCTGTATGTGTTAGGAGGATAAGATGCGTGAAGCACCTCTGCCAGCAGGTGTGTAGAGTAAGTAGGTTCAGGGAGCATAATCCTTGCATCTACTCTGATTGAGCTATACGCTCGTGCAATTGCGTCGCCAAGTCCGTTAAAAAATATGATGTCATCTTTGGTGATCTGAGCTCCGCCTCTGGCGTTGTTTCTTTCCGCGAGGAACTCGCGTACTTCTTCAGCACCTTTGGTTGGGCAGTATGCGAATGAAAGATCGTGATTTTTGACTATATCAGCGATAGTATCTTTCATCCACTCAGGGATTTTTTTCACCTTTTGCTACAGGGTCTCCGATGTTTTCATAACATATTTCGACACCCTTCTTTTCGAGCAGCTTAGCTACTTCGACAATTCCGCGGATTTCATAGGTCAGGCCATTTCCGCTTTTTGCTAAATCATAGCGCATATTACACCTTTTTCAGTTATTCTTAGCTTCTTTTCGTTGCGACGCAAAAAGATTGCAAGTTAAGCTTTATATTACAACTTATCGGAGATTTCCAGCATAAACTGAGTGTATAGAACGCTTTTTGTAAAATAAGTGCAAAATTGAGGTAAAAAAAAGCTTAAAATAACAGGTGGAGTCTATCCTTAGTCCTCATCTTTCATCTTTTCGCCCTTGCTCTCACCACGTTTTCTAAGGTTAACGACAACAGGAACACCGGCAAAACCGTGATACTCCCTTATGAGGTTGACCAGAAATCTCTGATAAGAGAAATGGACTGAGTCCGGATAGTTGACAAAGACGACAAACTCCGGCGGATGGATGCTGACTTGTGTGATGTAGTAAAATTTGATTCGTCTGTTTTTTACTACAGGCGGTTGGTGTCTGTATACAGCTTCTTCTATGATGTGCTGAAGCTTATGGGTTGATATACGCTTGGATGCTTCGATGTATAGTTCTTTAGCAGCTTTGAAAATTTTATAGATATTCTTGCCTGTTATGGTTGAGGTGAAGATTATCGGCGGATTATTAAGGAATTGAAGCTTATAGTCCACATCGCTCATGAATTTTTTTCGCTTCTTCGTCTTTCTCTTCTATGAGATCCCATTTGTTTATTACCAGGATAACAGGTCTGCCTGCTTCCCATGTATCAGCGATAACTTTAACATCCCTCTCCGTGAGCCCCCCCTCCACTGCGTCAATGATACAGACAGATATGTCGGCACGCTCAACAGCATCTTTCCAGCGGAAATAGCCGTATTTCTCTATCTTATCTTTGAACATGGATTTCTTCTTTCGGATGCCTGCAGTGTCTATAAGACATATTTGTCATTGTCGATTTCAAAGAAAGTATCCACTGCGTCACGTGTTGTACCCGGGATAGGTGTCACAATAAGACGTTCTTCGCCCAGCCACTTGTTTATCATGCTGGATTTACCGACATTCGGACGACCTGTGACGACAATCTTAATGCGGTCTTTGTAAGGATCGGTCTTGTCGTGCCCTTCGGGTATGTGTTTTATGATTTCATCGAGGAGCATATCTACATTTCTGCCGTGTGAGGCACTTATGCCGATGATATTTTGTATTCCGAGCCTATAGAAATCGTAGAGGAGTGATTCTCTGCCGTCAGAATCTATTTTGTTAACAACAAGCTGGAACGGCTTCTCTTTTTGTCTGAGCATATTCACAACCATCTCATCGAGGGTGTGAACCCCCCCTTCTGTTCCGTCGACCATGACGATAAAAAAATCAGCCTGATCAAGGGCGGAGTAAAACTGTGCCTGCATCTCTTTTTTTGACAAGCTCTTCCTTAAGGTCGAATCCTGCGGTATCGACTATGCTGAATCTCTGACCTTCCCAGTCGGATGTAAATTCTATTCTGTCACGTGTGACACCGGGCATATCGTCGACTATAGCCAGTCTTTGCCCTGCGAGTCTGTTGAAAAGTGTGGATTTGCCCACGTTAGGTCTGCCGATGATTCCGACTGTAAACATATATTTGTATCCTTATTATTTGCAAAATCTGATTGAGCTGTCTTCTGATCTGATATTTTCACTCAGAGCATTTACAGTTATATTTATGCACTTGTCAAACTCTTTCTTATATACGAGGAACGGAAGAGGTGTAGAAAGGGTTTCACATGAAACATTTTCGCATATTTTAACCTCATATTTGAGGTTATCCAGCGTATTATCCCATACTACACGCAAAGCTCCGCCTATATCGCAGCAGCCAGCCCTGTCACTTTGTCAGGTGCAGTTATAGCCTTCGGTGGTGTGATATCCAATGAATATACAGCACCTTTATTTCCGAAATAATCTGTCAGCCTTATGGTCAGCTTATTTGAAAGACCAGTCGCAGGTATAGTTGCGGAAGTTTTTCCTGTTGTCGCCAGAAGATTGCTGTCTGAATAAATATCCATACGCATAAACTCTTTAGACGGTGTGATGTCCACTGTTATCTGATCAGATTCGATGTTAAAAGAGGCATCGGAGACAACGGGCGGTATCTGATAAACCACAGGGAATACACGTGGGTCTGAGTGCAGTTTATATTTTATGGTTCTTTTGGTTAATCTGTAATAGTAGGCGTTGTCCGCCTCGACTGTCGTATCTATGAAGTCTGCTTTCGGCTCAAGTATTTTAATCTGCTTATACTCCGAGCAGGTATCACCTTCTGGTACAGCTCTTTCCACAATAATGATTGCATCTTCATTATTGGCTATGAAGACCCCCCCTTCAGGCTGTGCCGTCACAATTACCTTTGTGGGGGGGGAGCTATATTCTCAAGAGCATCCTTCGGGATGGGGGGGTCAGTCTTCTTCCCACAGCCCACCAGTAAGAGTATTAGTAATATGAAGTTAATATATTTCATTTATATACTTTGTAGCATTTTTAAGCTGTTCTTTGACAGATATTTCCGCTGTTCCGCCGTATGCACTCCTGCTGTTCACGGATGCTCTGACAGTGATAAACTGATAGATATCATCTGAGATCACATCTGAGAACCGCTTAAATTCATCGATGGTAAGCTCACTTATGTCTACATTCTTTTCAATGGCATAGGCCACAGTAGAGCCGACAATGTGATGTGACTGACGGAAAGGGACTCCTTTGCGGACAAGATAATCAGCGAGGTCAGTGGCAGTTGAGTAACCTGCACCTGCACTCTTTTCCATATTTGCAGGACGCAGTTTCATCTTCTCCACCATAGGTGCGAAAACCTTAAGTGAAGCTTTTATTGTGTCGAGGGCATCGAACACGGGTTCTTTGTCCTCCTGCATATCTTTGTTGTAAGCCAGCGGCAATCCTTTCATAGTTGTGAGCATGCTTATTAGGCTTCCGTATACCCGTCCAGTTTTGCCACGAATGAGCTCAGGCATGTCGGGGGGGTTCTTTTTCTGCGGCATGATGGACGAGCCTGTGCAGAAATCATCAGACAGCTCTATAAAGCTGAATTCGGATGTAGAATATATTATCAGCTCTTCACTGAAACGTGAGAGGTGCATCTGGCATATTGAGCATGTGGAAAGGAACTCTATGGCAAAATCTCTGTCAGAAACAGAATCGAGAGAGTTTTCTGTAGGTGCTTTAAATCCGAGCTCGGATGCCGTAAAGTGCCTGTCTATGTCGAATGTTGTCCCTGCAAGTGCTCCTGCACCAAGCGGACAATAATCCATACGCTCAAGACAGTCTGCGAAACGGGTGAAATCCCTCTTCAGCATTTGGAAGTATGCCATTAGCCAGTGAGCAAACAGTATAGGCTGGGCGGTTTGCAGGTGTGTGAAACCTGGCATCATCACTTCTTTTTCAGCTTCGGCTTTATGTATAAGGGTTTTGAGGAGTTCAGCCAGCAAAGCCTGTATCTGGAGGATCTCATCCTTCATATACATTCTGAAATCCACAGCTACCTGATCGTTTCTGCTTCTGGCCGTATGAAGGCGTTTCCCGGCATCACCGACGATCTCCGTCAGGCGTTTTTCAACAGCCATGTGGATATCCTCATCCTCTGTCTTCCATTCGAAATTACCTGATTCAATTTCTGATAAAACCTGCTCAAGCCCTTTGAGGATGTTGTCACGGTCATCTTCCGAGATTATACTCTGCTTAGCGAGCATTTTTGCGTGAGCCATGCTCCCTTTGATATCATACTTATAAAATCTGTTATCGAAATGAACAGATGCATTAAACTCTTCTACAAACTTATCTGTCGGGAGAGCAAATCTCCCGCCCCCCCACATCTTTTCTGACATTTTCTATCTCCGAAATACTGCTTCTTAACAGTTATAACTTGTGAAACGGTTCTAAAAACATACAGTTACTATATCATAATATTACTACAAAACCTTTAAAACCTGGCAAACGACCAACGGAAGCCGTCTAGTGAGGCACTTTTTAATAGCGATCACAGTTTTGTGATAAGCCCCCCCAGTTGCTAAACTGTTAGCTTATAAAGTCCTTCATTTTGTCCCATATGGACTTGTGTGACGAATAGTTTTTATCTGTAGTAGCTCCGTCAAACTGCTGGAGAAGTTCTTTCTGTTCCTTTGTCAGTTTAGTAGGGAGGAGCACTTTGATATCTATGTTCATATTTCCGACACCATAGCCCTGAACATCCGGCAGACCTTTCCCTTTAAGGACTATCCTGTCGCCGGGCTGAGTTCCGGTTTAATCTCGAGTTTCTCTTTACCTTCCAGAGTGGAAATCTCTATCTCTTTACCCATGATGGCATCCACAAAAGATACAGGGAGTTCCACATATATTTCACGCCCTTCCCTGCGGAAGAAATCATGGTCGATTACGTTTACTTCGACGTAAAGGTCGCCGTTAGGTCCGCCATTCAAACCTGCGTTCCCTTTGCCGTTCACCCTGAGGGTCATTCCGCTCTCTATGCCTGCAGGAACTTTCAGGTTTATCTTATTATTCTTTCTGTGTGTGCCTGCCCCCCCACGGCATTCTGTGCAGACCTCTTTAATAACTTGTCCGACACCGCCGCAGTTTGAACATGGAGTGCTGATGGCGAAGAGCCCCCCCTGCCTGCGTTGAACAGTACCTGAACCGTGGCAAGTGGAACATGTTTCCATTGCACCCGGCTCAGCACCTGATCCGTCGCATCTTCCACAATTCTCAGTTGTAGGGACTTCTATCTCTTTATCACAGCCGAAAGCTGCTTCCATGAATGTTATATCCAGATTGTATTGGAGTGACTGACCTTTCTGTGGTCTGCGTTTCCTTTTGGTATTGCCTGTTGTACCGAAGAAATCGCCGAATACATCACCGAAGAATTCCTCGAAGATGGTTTCACCGCCGCTGAATCCGCCGCCACCGCCGCCGAATCCGCTGTTTTCGTCAAAGACACGCCCGTATTGGTCATACTGTGCACGCTTTGTCCCGTCTGACAGTACCTGATAGGCTTCATTTATCTCACGAAATTTTTCTTCGGCTACCTGATCACCCGGGTTTCTGTCCGGATGAAATTCCATAGCTCTTTTTCGGTATGCTTTTTTTTAGTTCTGCTTCTGTGGCGTTTTTCTTTACGCCCAGTATTTCGTAATAGTCTTTAGACATGTATAAATCCTCGTTCGTTAAAAAGAAACATAGGTGGACAATGACATATTATCCACCTGTATTATTTTTTAAAGAAAAAAAGAGGGCGACACCTGTTGTATCGCCCTATATATAATGTGCTTAAAGCACTTATTTCTTGTCTTCGTCCTTTACTTCTTCGAATTCTGCATCCACTACATCATCAGGTGTAGGCTCGCCTGCGTCACCCTGCGGCTGCTCGCCGCCTTCAGCTTTAGCGGCGTTTTCTGCCTGAGCTTCTTTATAGATCTCTTCAGCTAGTTTGTGTGCCGACTGTGTGAGTTTTTCTATGGAAGCTGTGATAGCGTCTGCATCGTCACCTGCGGATTTCTCTTTAAGATCTGCAAGTGCTTCTTCGATAGCTTTCTTAGTCTGCTCATCAACCTTGTCACCGTGCTCAGCAAGAGACTTCTCTGTTGAGTAGATGAGTGTATCAGCCTGATTTTTGACTTCGATGATTGCTTTCTTCTTTTTGTCAGCTTCAGCATTGATCTCAGCATCCTTAACCATCTGCTCGATCTCCTCATCTGAGAGACCGCTTGACGGAGTGATACGGATGGACTGCTCTTTGCCTGTCCCCCCTGATCTTTAGCAGCAACATGGAGTATACCGTTCGCGTCTATATCGAATGAAACTTCGATCTGCGGGATGCCTCTAGGTGCTGACGGGATACCTACAAGGTCGAAACGTCCGATAGACTTGTTGTCGCTGGACATCTCACGCTCACCCTGAAGAACAGAGATAGTAACGGATGTCTGGTTGTCGGCAGCAGTTGTGAAAACCTGTGACTGACGTGCAGGGATTGTTGTATTTCTTGTGATGATCTTTGTCATAACTCCGCCGAGTGTCTCTATACCGAGAGAGAGAGGAGTAACGTCGAGAAGGAGAACATCCTTCACGTCACCTGCAAGAACAGCACCCTGAATCGCAGCACCCACGGCAACAACCTCATCAGGGTTGATACCTTTGTGCGGCTCTTTATTGAAGAACTCCTGAACTTTTCTCTGTACAAGCGGCATTCTTGTCATACCACCGACAAGGATAACCTCGTCTATCTGGCTTGCAGAGAGACCTGCATCCTGAAGAGCGAGCTTACAAGGCTTGAGTGAGTTCTCTACGAGGTCGCCCACGAGTGACTCGAACTTGCTTCTGGAGAGCTTAACAACAAGGTGTTTAGGTCCGGATGCATCAGCAGTGATGAAAGGAAGGTTGATCTCTGTCTCACCTGCTGTAGAGAGCTCGTGCTTAGCTTTTTCCGCAGCTTCTTTAAGTCTCTGGAGTGCCATTTTATCGTTTTTAAGGTCTACACCATTCTCTTTTTTAAATTCATCGATGAGCCACTCGACAACTCTCATGTCGAAGTCGTCACCACCAAGGAATGTGTCACCGTTAGTAGACTTAACTTCGAATACACCGTCGCCAAGCTCAAGGATAGAAATATCGAATGTACCGCCACCAAGGTCGTAAACAGCGATTTTGTGATCGTTGTCTTTTTCCAGACCGTATGCGAGGGCAGCCGCTGTCGGCTCGTTGATGATACGCTGAACATTAAGCCCTGCGATCTTACCTGCGTCTTTTGTCGCCTGACGCTGTGCGTCGTTGAAGTAGGCAGGTACAGTGATAACAGCCTCTGTGACTGTTTCACCGAGATAGTCTTCCGCTGTTGACTTCAGTTTCTGAAGGATCATAGCAGAGATTTCCTGAGGTGCGTATTTCTTACCCTTTACCTCTACCATGCGTCATTGTTGTCAGATGCAACGATAGCATATGAGGATATCTTTCGCCTTCTGTACTTCTTTAGCGTCTATCTTACGACCTACAAGTCTTTTGATAGAGAATATTGTATTTTCAGGGTTAGTGATAGCCTGTCTTTTCGCAAGCTGACCTACAAGTTTGTCTGTGTCTGTGAATGCCACCACTGATGGAGTGGTGAGAGTCCCTTCTGCGTTAGCGATTACTTTCGGCTTACCGCCCTCCATAACGCTCACACAAGAGTTAGTAGTACCCAAGTCGATACCTATAACCTTTTTTTGATGTTCCAGCCATTTTAATTGTCTCCTTTATATGTGTTTTTTTACTTCTATAATTACGAGCTGCATATTTAGTCACTTGGATATAAGTATCAGCTCTTTTTGTTTACTTTTACTTTTGACGGGCGGACGACTCTGCCGTGAAGCTTATAACCTTTCTGGAGGATCATAAGCACTGCATTGTTCTCATACTCGTCGGACGCTTCAACCATGAGAGCCTCGTGGAAAAGAGGATTAAACTCATCACCGACATTCAGCACTATCTCTTCAAGCCCGTTCTTCTCAAGAACTTCTCTCATCTGCTTAAGTGTCAGCTCAACACCCTCTTTCAGTGATTCCACAGGGTTTTCAGGTTGATATGATCAAGAGCAGTCTCGAAGTTGTCCATAACAGGGAAAAGCCCTGCAATAAGGTTCTGGTTGGAGTATTTCAGTTTATCGTCAAACTCCTTTACAAGTCTTTTACGAACATTCTCCATCTCTGCCATGGCACGGAGCTCGTTATCCTTTGCTTCGTTCATCTGCTCAAGAAGGCGGATATTCTGCTCCTGAAGGATCGTCAGTTCGTCCTTCTCTTCTTCTGCAACCTCTTCGGTTTCTGGTTGTTGTTCGTTTTCGTCTTTAATCTCTTCCATCTATAATTCCTCACTTACTCTCTATAAATTTCCCAAGTATGCCTGAGACTATCTCCGCAGAGCAGTCCACAACAGAGACGACATCTGAGTATCTCATACGTTTAGGTCCTATGATCCCAAGCATACCCACGACGTTTCCGCCCCCCCTGCTGTATGTTTTTGTCACAAGCCCCCCCAGCTCGGATATCTCTTCCCGCCCTATCTCTGCACCGACAAATATATTTACACCCTTTTCGTTCTGACATTTATCGAGAACGTCAAAGATAAATTTTTTCTCTTCAAACGTATCAAGAAGCCCTTTGAGCCTGTTCACATCCGAAAACTCAGGAAGTCCGAGAACTCCTGATGTGCTGCTCACAATAATGTCTGAATCTCCGCTGCTTCTCGAAAAGATACCTTCTGCCATTGTCGAGACATTGCGGAAAAGATGATCCATTTTCATCTTGTCTGTCTTCATCTCATTCATGATCTTCATCTTCACTTCCATCAGGCTTTTGTTTTCAAAGTGATGGTTCAGGTAATTGCTCACCTGAGTAAGCTCGGATTCTTTTATAGACGGGTCTATGTCAAACATTACGTTATGAACTATCCCTGTCTTTGCTACTACAACAGCCAAAATCGTTGTAGAGTTTAATCTGACAAACTCTATATGCTTAAGGAGCATAGTGTTCAGTTTCGGAGAGATAACAAACCCTACGGAGCTGGTAAGTCTTCCGAGGTTGTCGCTCACCTTTTTCAGCACTCCGCTTATGTTGTCAGCATTACACTCAGCTTTGAGTGTGTTGATAATGGTCTCTTTGTCGGCATCGAAGGTAACGAGTTTGTCTATATAATATCTGTAACCCTCGTCTGACGGGATGCGGCCAGATGAAGTGTGAGGCTGCATTATGTAGCCTTTATCTTCTAAGTCGCTCATAATGTTACGTATTGAAGCAGGGCCAAGTTTGAGCATACCGGTCTTGGAGATAAAACGTGAACCAACGGGCTCGTTGCTTTGAACGAATTCGTCAATAATTGTTTTAAGGACTATCTCCTCTCTTTCGTTAAGTGTGCCCAACGCAGACCACCTCTCAATATGTAACTAATTTGTGAGATACGCATTATTGCTGTTATTAGCACTCGGTGCTGATGAGTGCTAACAGGAATAGAATAAGAATTCAGGTATAAGGTGTCAAGAGTTTTTTAAAGGTATAAATCAAGAAGTCTCAGGTAATGCTGCCGATTATCTCTTCGATCTCTTCAAAAGCTTCTAAAGCTCCTTTCTGTATGAAGATATCAGGTTTGCAGACTCTGGTTGAAGACAAATCCGGGTTGATAGTTATCACCATTGAGCCCTTTTCCTGAAATTTCTGGGCAATATAGTCGTTGGTCGGTATCTCGCTGCTGGAACCGACGAGGAATATCACATCCGGTATCCCCCCCACCCGAGAGATGAATTTCTGAAAATTCGGGTATTGATCTGTGTGCTCCATATACTCCCAGTCACCGAACATGAGGATGTGCGGACGCAGGAGCGAACCGCATTCAGGGCAGTATGGCATATTTGTGGCGGTCATAGTTTCATAGTCCAGGTCGCAGAGGGGGGGTACTTCTTCGTTGTCCTGATAGGCGTATCTGCAGTCGAGCCTTTCATGCACTGCAGTCTCCACATAGACCCGTGTACCTCCATAACCTTTTCAGAGTCCAGACCCGATATGATGTGATAGCCGTCTGTGTTGGTAGTATGGACAAAGGAGAGGTCGAAATAGTTATTTATCATTTCATTAATAACCTGATAACCGTGGTGAGGGGGGGTATTCTCTCTTGCGTTACGTCTACGCCACTCATAAAATGCCCAGCTATGATGTGCCTGCATCCTGAATGAACCGGGTGATGCAAGTTCCTGAGGCTGAAGCCCCCCCTTCTCTTTGAATATCGGAAAGTTTCTCCAGTATCCCTCTCTGTCACGAAAAGTAGGTATCCCTGAATCTGCACTCATTCCTGCACTGGTGAGGAAGAGTGATGTTTTTGATCTTTCCAGTAATTTTCTGAGTTCGTCCATGGCAGCCTCCACACTAGAATTATAGCATAAAAGCAGAATGTGGAAATTAAAAGAGGCACAGGATTATTACCCTGTGCCCCCCCAGTTTACGTTTGATATCAGGAGGGAACTCCTGTTTGCTTCTAAAGTTGCTGTGCTGTTTCGCACTCGTTTGATGAGAGACGTGTAAATATCGATGCTCTGCTGTCGGCTAAAGCCTCAATAACTATCCTCTCTTTGGAGATGAGGCTGATTTGCTGATCTTTTTTCAGAACTATGTCGTTAAATCCTTTGCCGGCAGTAATCCATAAAGAGCCTTCATTACAAAGAATACTGACAGATTTTTGTCCGTCAATGCCTGTTGCTTCAAAGCGGTTGAGTTTCAAGCTATCTTTTAGTGTCATGCCTCTGCCTCTCATATTTTCTGATTGTAATATAAAGATATAACAGTTATCATAACAGATACAGAAAATATAAAATGTAGGCATAACAGTTTAGGTGATGTATGACAAAACTAAAGCAGGATTATAAGTTCCGTCAAGTGATGGATGTTATTGTCAATATGGTCAAAAATGAGATATTGAAGCCCGGGGGGGATAAAGTCCCTTCCCTTAGAAAAATGAGTGAAGATCAGGGTGTCAGTATATCAACTGTTATGCAAGCATATATGGAATTAGAGTCTGTCGGCATGCTCGAGGCTAAACCTCAGTCAGGTTTTTATGTATCAAAGGGTACATTTGTACCGAGAGAACAGATCTCAAAGACGAAGCCAAGCTGTGAGCCTGTGCAGGTGACCAAGAGTGACAATATCCAAAGTATACTGGATGCCATGGTTGACCCGGATATGATTCCACTGGGCTGTGCTATACCGTCGATGGATTTGCTCCCCCCCCATAAAGAACTGGTGAACATAATGAAGAAGGTTCTGAATATGGAACACTTCTCAAGTCTCGAATACGGAGACACCAAAGGGGGGGTGAAGTTTTTCCGTCAGCAGATCGCCTATTACATGAATATGAACGGTAATGATGTTCATTCAGATAATATAATTGCCACCAATGGAGCATCGGAGGGGGGGATGTCTCTGGCTCTACGTGCTCTGACTGCCCAGGTGATCTGATATTGATGGAATCCCCCCCCAGCTATTTCGGATTTATGCACCTGCTTGAGACAAGCAAAGTCTTTGCTATGGAGCTCCCCCCCACCTGCCCCCCCGAATACGGTATAGATATTGATGACTTCTACCATGCAGTAAAAAGATACGGCGTGAAGGCGTTCCTCACTCAGCCTAATTATGGCAATCCCCCCCTTGGGCACAGTTATCCTGAAGAGATTAAAAAGGAGATTGTTGAGATTTGCAGCAGGTTTAACGTCCCGATCATTGAAGACGATATCAACGGCGACTTTGCTTTCAACGGGAAACGCGGCAGTAACATGAAAAAGTACGACAAAGACGGGAATGTTATACACGTATCATCTTTCTCCAAGACTCTTTCGTCAGGGATAAGGATAGGCTGGATAGAGCCGGGCAGATATTATGATAAGATCATAAAGCAGAAAATGGCGTGCTCTCTTGCGTCCAATGAGGTTTCTCAGCTCACTATAGCCCATTATCTCGCATCGGGTAAATATCCGAGACATCTAAGAAAGCTGAATAATGCCATAAAAAACCATCTGGAAAGCTACACGCTGAAAGTTTTGAAATATTTCCCCCCCGAAGGGACAAAGGTTTCTACACCTATGGGCGGTTTTGTAATGTGGATAGAGTTACCCGAACAGGTGGATACTAATGATTTGCTGCATAAAGCATTGGAGAATAAGATATCTTTCTCACCCGGGTCGATATTCACTTCGCAGAATAAATATAATAACTGTATGCGTCTGAATTGCGGATACCCTATGGATGAGCGGATCGAAAAAGGGGGGGTCGCAAAGCTTGGAGAGCTGTGCAGTGAATATATTTAGCAGTTAAGGACAGCTTTTTTTTGATGTGAGTCCGCCAGCTAGAACATTTTTAAGTGTTTCGAATGCGGGTGACTCGTCTGTCAGATATATCTCTCTGATACCGCTCTGGTTGGTGTCTATCGAGAGTTTGTTTATACATTCAATAATTGCTTCCGATGAATCTACTATTTTCAAATTCGGGTATTGCTCCGATATAGTGTCTTTCAGGAGCGGATAGTGTGTGCATCCAAGTATGAGAGTGTCTATCCCTGTTGCAGTGAGACCATCCAGATAGTGTTTGACTACCTGTTTGGCGATATCCGTGTCGACAAGCATCTCTTCGACGATAGGTACAAAGAGCGGACACGCAGTCTGCTGAACGGCAACGTTTCTATCGATATTCCTAAGAGCCTGCACATATGACTCACTTCTGACGGTTGCTCTCGTCCCTATAACGCCGATATTTTTATTGTCTGTAGTCTCAAGAGCTCTGCTTGCACCCGGCTCTACAACACCGATGACGTTAACTTTATACTTCTCTCTGATGTGGTCGATTGCATAAGAGGATGCCGTATTGCATGCTATGACTATTGTGTCAATGTTGAAATTGTCGATGAGAAAACCTGCACATTGAAGGCTGTAGTTGATTACTGTCTCTTTTGATCTGCTGCCGTATGGAACTCTGGCTGTATCGCCGAGATAATGGATATCGAGATCAGGAAAGTGTTCTGCAATTTTTTTTATAAACAGTCAGTCCGCCGACACCCGAGTCAAAAATTCCGATTGCCAAGATTGTCACCCCCCCTTATGATACTAGGACGAAAGAATAGCCCCCCCGAAAAATAAAAACTGCAAGAGTCTATTGATTCCAGTTTCTTACAAATTCTTTGAACTTGTTGAAAGGCATAGGTCTGCCGAAGTAGTAGCCCTGCACTATATTGCACCCCCCCATAGATTTGAGACTTTCCACCTGTGCCTCTGTCTCTGCACCTTCTGCGACCACAGTAAGCCCGAGACTTTTTGCCATGAGGATCACAGACGAGACTATGGATTCGTTCTCCTGACTATGCTCTATGGAGCTGATATAACTCCTGTCGATTTTGAGTGTGCTTATAGGCATTTTTTTGAGATACCCTATGGAACTGTATCCTGTACCGAAATCATCTATGGCAAACTGTATATTCAGTTTACTTATCTCATGCATGATTGTTGAGATAGTGGTTAAATCCTCAGTGAAGATACTCTCGGTAATCTCAAACTCAAATCCCATCTCTTTTATGCCTGCTTCCTCAATAGACTGCTTTACGAATGGGACAAGATCCTTCTTCATGAATTGTCTGAGACTGAGGTTAACGGCGATTTTGAGTGAGTCATAGCCATCCTTATGAAGTGCAGTTGTATCCCTGAGAGCCCGAGTTATCACCCACTCCCCCCCTATAGGCAGAATGAGCCCGTTCTCCTCGGCTACAGGTATAAAAACATCCGGCGGAACTTCGCCAAGGTCCGGATTATTCCATCGAAGCAGAGCTTCCATCCCCCCCATAATCTGCATCGTATCTAAATTTATCTTTGGCTGATAAAACAGCTCAAGTTCATCATTCTCTATGGCACGGTTAAGCTTAGACTCCATCAGGAGTCTGTCACGAAGGAGTGTATCTATGCTGCCTGTATAATGCTGAAGATTATTACGTCCTTTCTGTTTCGCCTGATACATGGCAATCTCAGAATTCTTTATCAGCTCAGAGGTGCTTTCACCATTATCAGGATAAAAACATAAACCGCCGCTCATCTGTATGAAAAGCTCGTAGCCTTGTATTGTTATAGGTTCTGCAACTTTTCTTATGATATTCTGAGCCCGCATTACAGCCTCTTCTCTGTTTTTTAAATCAGTGAAAAGTATGCCGAATTCGTCACCGCCAAATCTGGCAACAGTTGTCGTCTCTTTCGTTTTGTTTCTTATCCTTTCAGATATAATCTCAAGAACCCTGTCCCCCCCGGTGCTGTGCCCGAGTGTCTCATTGAGATTTTTAAACCTGTCAAGATCCAGAAATAAAACAGCTATCTTTTGTGTATTGTCATTAGTCTTTATAGCCTTATCCAGAGCATTATTGAAATACAGCCTGTTGGGCAGACCTGTGAGGAAATCGTGAGTTGCCTGATATTTGATGTGGTCTTCGTAGCTTTTTCTTTCTGTAATATCGTGGATAACGGTTATGTAGTTAGTTATCTTCCTTTAGGGTCCCTCACGCATGACATGGTGAGTATTGACGGAAAAGAAGTTCCGTCTTTTGTGAGCTGCCACGCTTCACCGTGCCATCTGCCGTATTTGTACAGAGCTTTCCACACGTCTTTATAAAAAACAGTATCGTGTTTGTCACTTCTAAGGATCATGACGCTGCGACCCCCCCTGACATCGTCCTCTTTGAAACCGGTCATAGCAGTATATGAGGTATTTGTGGAGATTATAGTCCCTTTATCATCTATGATGATGATGCCGTCGAGAGTATTTTCAAAAACCTTTGAGGCGAGTAAAAGCTTTGCCTCTGAGTCCTTCCTCTCTGTAATATCAATCCCCCCCTGTATGATAGTCCCAAGGTACTTGTTATCTGTGTATATATCAGTCAGATTCCATATCACGTGCTTTGTCACTTCCGTTTGCATGTTAGTGACGGCGGATTCAAACTTGGAGGTTGATACGTGACTGCCTGCATTGTTTGCCACAGAGACTTTTGCATCGGGGGGGAAGATATGGTAAATGTGGCTGAGATGTTTACCTACTACATTAGAGCTTTCGAGCCCCCCCGACAGCTTTTCGAGGGAGCTGTTGAATAGTGCTATATTTCCGTTCTCGTCCCATATGGATATCGGAGCTTCCGCATGGGTTATGAGGTTTTTCAGATATATCTGAGTCTCGGTGAGATCGTCGGTTATATTAGAAATATGTTCAGCCAAAAGGTTGAATTCAAATATTATAGACTGTTTATAATGTATGGACTCATTGCTGGAGAGGATAGCCTTAGTAAAGTCGACAAGCCTGTAAAGAGACCTGACTGTAAAGAGGTTGACTATATATCCCAGCAGTATAGTCACTAAGAATACGATAGATATGACGGCAAAAATAATCTTTTTGTTCTGCCTTCTGATGTTTTCAACAAAAGTATCGGGGGGGAGGGACTGGAAAAACTTTAACGTGACACCGCTGTCCTCAAGAGTAATATCGGAGCAGTGAGCAACTTCCCCCCCTTTAGTGATAGAGATGTTGTCCTGATTATAGCAAAGCCCTATTATGGCATTTATCTCTTTGTCGGTTTCGCCTGAGATGATGCTGTCTCCGTATATGATGGCTGCTTCGGACAGGTTTGTTGCAGCGAGTATGTCAGCAATAATATTCGAAGAGTTGTTCAGGAGTATCCCTGCATAGAAATACCCTGCAAGCTCGCCTGTCTCATCACTTATTACCTCAGATGAACCGGACAATGCTATAAGAGTTCCGTCTGTTGATTCAGATTGTATCACCTTAGTCCCGTGCTGTAGAAACCTGCTGTTAGCCATCATGTAGGTTATGATTCTGCTGGTGTCATAGAACGGAGAGCTGGCATTAAAAATGTATTGCCCGTCCACAGACTGAAAGAAGAAGACATCTATATCTTTTGCGAATGATTCGTCATAGAGGTTGAGCATCTCAATCTCAAAGGATTCTAATTTACCGTTCAGGAATAGTGATGCTTTGGATGAGAGCAGAAACTCCATATCCTTTATAGAGTTCGAAAGCAGGTCAGACTGTTTGTCGATAATCATGCTTGCGATACTGCTGTTTATTTTTGTTATTTCAGTGGTCTTTTTAGCGAACGCATCGGTAAGGAACTGATTGTTCATAAAGAACATGACAGCGGACAGGGTCACCGCCATGGATATGATGGCGATGATGAAAAAGAATATAGTCTTAGCCCTCCGGCGTTGGTTACTTTCCTGAGTATCTTAATGCCCTCTCTGTCAGAGTGTCTATATCCTTGTCTGTCATATCTTTTGTAACAGTGACGAACTCGCCGCTGAAAATCCTTGGAGACATTTCGGGTTTATTCAATAAATCAAACTTAATAGCTTCGGCTATAGCCACACCGTTGTCGTCGTTCATCCGCATGACGGTGAAGTCGAGTTTGTCCTGTTTGATTAGTTCAAGCTCTTTGAGTGTGCCGCCCCCCCAGCCGTTCACCATCACTTTATTAGTGAGTCCAAGCTCCTCTATAGCTTTCGATGCTCCGATAGCGATATCTGTCGAGCATGCGTATATGAAGGATATGTTCGGGTATCTTTTGAGGGCATCCATGACTGAAGAGTATGCCTTGTCGGCGTTGAAGTCGGTATAAAACTTAGCCGTCGGTATAAAACCTTTGGCGAGTGCATAGCTTTCAAAACCGCCGCCTCGGAGGGTGCTTACTGTCCCTTTCGAACCGTAAAGGAGGATGTAGTTCGCACCTTTCGGGAACATTTCGCTGTATTGGTTAGCGATAATCTTAGCCCCCCCTTCTATATGGTCGAACCCTACATACATATATGGTGGATTCATCTCCCATTGTTTAAGTGGTGTTGTAAGATTCTGTATGAAAATTTTAGGATATTTTTTTCCCAAGCACTGTGGATACCAGTCGTTTGATATTTTCGTTATCTACCGAGATGGCTATGTAATCCGTTTCCTGCTTTAATGCATTTGCCAGTTGTTTAACCTGTAATCTGAAATCCCCCCCCGACGGTTTACTGAAAAAAAACGTGATGTTTCATGCCTGATCCCAAGCTCATCCAATCGCATTTCCATAGAGGTTACACTGTCTTTCCAGTAGTTTGATTTCTGTATCCCCCCCGGGTATATTGCTGCGATCTTCACAGGCTTTTCCATGCGGAGTCCGACGGGTATAGCGTAGGAAGACACAAGGTCAGAGAATGATGTCATAAGCTGCTTCTGGCTGGGGGGGTTTTCGTCAATAAATTTATCTATCGTCACATAGCTCGACGTATCGAAGGCACTGCAGACCGAAGCAGTGAAAAGCAAAATCGAAAGTGTAGTATACTTGATTAACCCGATAAACATAAATCATTGACCTCAATCTACTATATCACTAGGTATAGGCTCATTCAATATCTCTTTAAAATTCTTTCATCTTATGTGTCCCTTTAGAGAAGAAAATAGCGAAAAGGAACAGCATATATATCATGATAGTCGGTATGACAAATGATGATTGAAAGAATGCAACAGGTGCCAGAACTGCAACGATCAGCCAGTGCAGTACTATTGCAGGTCCTGAATGGAGCATGATAGGAAAATCTCTGAATCTGCATATGACAGCCAGACCGCTTATGTTCCAGCCGTATAGAGCCAGTGTCCTGTGATAAAGGATTGTCATGTCTTTATATAACGGGTCTGTGTATCCGTATGCGTATATAAGTATGTATATAACACCCGAAACAGAAGTCATCAGAAGGAATACAATCCCTGAGGTTAGATAAGCTTTCTGCTGCTCTTTAATCCCGAGTTTTATATATAGGTAGAGTACACATGAGACAGCAAAGAACAGCACAATAGATATGGTGAGTTCCAGAAATATAGCCTCAAAGAGTATGAAAACAAAGAATATGACCACTCCGAGTGTGATAGTCCAGAAACATATTACCTTTAATAGTCTGAAAATATTATTTCTAGCCTTGTGCATGGTTGTGAACATCACACTGAGGGATATCAGTGATACAGGGAATGAAAAACCGAGGAAGAATGTATTCAGCGTCAGTTTTTCGGAATGTATGAATGTGTAATACTCCTGATTAATTATCGCTGTTATGGAGATAAGAAGACCTATTGAGAGACAAAGGAGTGATGCGTGATGAAACTTCTGAGCTGACGGAACTTTGAGTGTAAAGAAATCGAACGGAAAAAAAACTGAACCGCATATTCCTCACTGATTCCACAATTAAAAAGAGGATGAGGGAGACGACAATCGCCAGAATATAATACTCGAAAAAAAGCAAGAAAAGCGTAAACGAATGACAGGAAAAAAAAGGCGTAGAGCCTTTTGGTCATGCGGCCTTTGTCCATGGTGAAGTATAAAATTATTGTTCCGCCTGTGCAGAGGTTAAATAGGAAGATATGCAGGCGTTCAAAGTTGTAGTCCGGTATGAAGTGGTGCATAAATCCGAAGGAGAGGGCTATTGTCATGGTAATCATGAAGACGAGTCTGAGAGGTTTGCTCATTATCTTCTCCCTAATAAATGTTTAAGTGCGTCAGTGAGCAGAGGATATCTGAATCTGAACCCACTTTCAAGGAGCTTTTTAGGTTTGACGTTTGCACTGGAGAGTAACACTTCCTCGCCCATCTGCCCATAAACCAGCTTGATAAGCCATTCAGGTATACGCAGAAAACGCGGTCTGTTAAGGACTTTTGCCAGAGTGTCGGCAAACTCCTGCCACCTTACACTATTGGGTGATGTCAGGTTTACAGCTCCGTTCAGGGATTCTGTCTCCATGATGTGAGTCATGGCATAGAGAACGTCGTCCATGCTTACCCAGCTGAGGTGCTGTCTTCCGCTCCCAAAGACTGTCCCAAGCCCCCCCAAGGAAAAAAGTTTATAAGTCCTTTGGAGAGCACCGCCTGCAGGGGGGGATAGTGCAACACCTATACGCAGATGAACAACTCTTATCCCTTTGTCCTCCGCCGCTTTTGTAGCCTTTTCCCACTGATAGCAGACATGGGATATAAAATCCTTGCCTGTTTCTGATTCTTCATCCAGTTCCTCTTCGCCTCTGTCGCCATAATAGCCGATTGCCGATGCACATATCAGAAGCTTTGGAGGTTTTGTCATATTGGATATAGTCTTGGCAAGGAGGCTTGTACTGCGAACCCTGCTGTCGACAATAGATAGTTTCTTTTCATTGGTCCAGTTTTCGTCCCCCCCTATCGGCTCACCTGCTAGATGTATCATTACGTCAACATCTTCAAAAATATCTTCCGTGAGCTCAGCATTCGGATTCCAGCAGACATCACCTATACATAGCTGTTTTTCGTTTCTGACCATGCGGATAACTTTGTGCCCCCCCTGGGTCTGAAGATAAGGGATGAGCTCAGAGCCGACAGCTCCCGTAGCTCCTGAGACTACAATAGTCTTGGGCTGCTGATTATATTCATGGAGGATTTCAATGTCATTTTTAGAGACATTCTGTCTGTATGCAAACATTCTGCTGAGTTTGGTTCTGACAAACGGACCTGCAACATATTTAGAAATGAAATGAAGGGGGGGGAGTTTGTATTCGATAGTGTCGGTTATTATTGTTGTGTCGCCATTCTCTTCAAAATCGTGTGAGTGCTCCCACATGGAGAACGGACCGCTGTTTTGCCTGTCCTTAAAGTGCTTGTCTTTATAGTATTCTATGTGTTCTGCCTGCCACGGGATGCTGAAAAAAACCTGTTCCTACGTTTAGGGTGCAGGTTGCTCCCACATCTATACCATCGTTTTTTTCCAGTAATTCAATGGTTTCCCACGGTGGAGTGAGGCGTAAAAGAGCCCCCCCTTCCCTTTCGTGCCATTCAAATGCCGTATGAGCGTCAGATTTTATGTCTGTAACACATTGATAGATTGATTTGTTCATATATCAGACACTTTATATCTAAAAATGGATTATGGCAACTTGCAATATCCTTTAGTTCCTGTTATTAATATAAGAGATGACTAATAAAAAGTTGTTTTAGAATCGTTTACATAAAGAACGGCCTTGTTTTATTGTGCATTTATCCTGCTTTGTTAGTTATTTGTAATAGTAAAGAAAAGAATAGCCCTGTTATCGGAGAATATGAAAAATCTCATTGAGTTTTTTGATAAGTCAGGGTAAGAATTAATATCGATATATAATTTCGGAGGTATGTCATGTCATTG